>MDSV01222787.1_pt1 | contig 25594 bp, 25 predicted proteins | sample 810851 | NCBI WGS metagenome assembly MDSV01 (sample SAMN05326640, study PRJNA326480) | marine metagenome | isolation source: seawater | place: Atlantic Ocean: North East | collected 2012
GCCTTTAAAAGTAGAAATGTCTGAAGAAATATACACAGATACCGAAACAATCTATTTACCAGAAAGAGTATCATCGCAAATTTCTAAAGAAGAGAATTTCCGCCTCATAAAAGCAAGTGCCATTCATTTATGGGCACAGACATATTTTGGCACCTGGAGAGTAAATAAAAATGACTTTAACAATTTTGAAGATACAACTAAAGCTTCAGAGGCTTACCATTTTCTTGAAACTATAAGATTAGATGAAAAAATAAAAAAAGAATTGCCTGGTGTTGGAAAAATAATTGAAAATTTAAATCCAAAGAAAGAGATGGCTTTAATTTCTAAGAATATTAAAACTGCTATAAATATTTTATCAAATGAAGAATCTACATATAAAGATTCATTAAAACTTATTGAGTCAATATTACCGGACTTGGATAAGATACCTGTTTCTCCTTATGCAGGAAGCTTTAAGATTGATAGTGCTTCCTCAATATCAGAAGAAAGAATTAATCAAGATAAAATAAATTTTGAAAAAGCATTAGATGAACTTCATGATCAGTGGAGAGAAGTTCAAAATGAACCTGATGAAAATAGTAAGGATGAGTATGCTAATGAAAAAACTTTTTCAGTTTCAAAAGAAAATAATGAAAATGATTATGACGTTGTTTTAGAATATGGCGATAGTAACATAACTCCTCCTGAAGATGTTAAACAGATAATGGATTCTATAATTCAAGACTTTGGTGAAATACCAGACGAATATCTTCAGCCTGCTGGAGATGGAGGATATAATAGTGATGAAGAAAAAGATGAAACTTCCAATAATTACGAAAATTCAAATTATGAATTTACTTATAACGAATGGGATCATGCTAGGCAACAGTATAAAAAAGACTGGTGTAAGCTTAACGAGAAAACCGTCGAAGAAATATCAAGTAACTTTATAAAAGAAACCCTAAGTAAATACCGTGGATTATTAAAAAATCTTAATAGAACCTTTGAAGCACTTAGACAAGATGAAAAAAGACTAAAAAAACAAAATTACGGAGATGATATTGATCTAGATGCATTTATAGATGCATACATTGACTTAAAAAGAGGTAAAGAAGTTGATGAAAAATTATTTACAAAATTGAATAAAATTGAAAGAAATGTTGCTGTAATGTTTATGATTGATATGAGTGGCTCTACTTCTGGATGGATTAATAAAATGGAAAAAGAATCGCTTGTCCTTTTGTGTGAATCCTTAGAGATTTTAGGTGACACATATGCAATATATGGTTTCTCAGGAAAAACTAGAAATCAATGTGATGTTTTCAAAATAAAAGATTTCAACGAAAAATATAATAATTCTGTTAAAAATAGAATATGTAATATACAGGCTATGGACTATACAAGAATGGGAGCAAGTATTAGGCATCTAACTATGTTGCTTAAGAATGTTGAAGCAAAAACAAAGCTATTAATAACATTATCCGATGGAAAGCCTGATGATGTAGATGGGTATAGAGGAACTTATGGAATTGAGGATACAAAGAAAGCATTAATTGAGGCAAGATTTCAGGGTATCCATACATATTGCATAACAATTGACGAAGAAGCTATGGATTACCTACCATATATGTATGGGAGATCAAATTTTGCTGTAATTAATCAAGTTGATAAATTACCAACAAAAGTCTCAGACATATATAGAAAAATTACAGCATAAAAAAATGAAGAAAATTACTATATTATTAGCATCAATAATTTTACTTACATCATGTCAAAAAAATGCATTTACAAACATTGCTAAAACTGACATCGATATTGTAACAGAACTTCATGTATTAAATGCAAACGAGTATGTAGAAGAATTGGTAATTAAACTATATAAATTAAATCCAATTTATATTAAAAAAAATCAAAAATTTGATAAAGTGTCTGATGTTATAATAGATATATTTAAAGAGATTGATATTAACAAAATTGATAAAACAGGGAAAAAAAATATTGACTATATATTAAAAGGATTTGATAAAAATTTTTCCGGCGACAGAATATATTTTATATGTAAAGGTCTGTACGGAATGATAAATGCTTCATATAATTATAAGAAAAAATTTTATCTTACAGACAAGAAATTAAATGCACAAAAATTAATGAATACTGCAATAAATATCGAAACTCTTGTCTGGAGACTAAGTAATACAAAAGTGAACGAGACTTTAATTATAAAGACAAATAATATTGAGAACGGGAAAACTAATTTAAGCTTTGAAAGATTATTTGGAAAATTAATTAATAATCAGGAAAATATGTCTCGTATAATTGATTCTCAACAAGGAAGAAGTGTGCAAAAAGCTGCAAAGAGAATTGTTACTTCAATATTTCTACCAATAGGATTTTAATAATGAAAAACGTTTTAATAATTTTTTATAGTAAAAATGGCTCAACAAAAAAAATGGCTGAAAAAATATGTATGGGTGTGAAAATGGTTGATGCTGTTGAACCGGTTTTACGAACCTTGCCTAATATTGAAGAAATTAATAATAAGAATATTTCAGACGATAATAATATCTTATTTGCTACGAATGAAGATCTAATTAATTGTGACGGTTTAATAATTGGATCTCCTACTCACTTCGGAAATATGGCTGCTACGGTAAAACATTTTTTAGACGGCACAACAAATGAATGGTTTAACAATAGTCTAAGTGGAAAGCCTGCTGGAGTTTTCACCTCCACATCTAGTATGCATGGTGGTCAAGAAACTACACTTATAACAATGATGATTCCCCTATTGCATCATGGAATGCTTATTTCAGGTTTACCATACAGTGAAAAAGAACTTCATGATACTGTAACCGGAGGAAGTCCATATGGTCCTACTCACTTATCATCAAAAAGTAATGATTTGTCTGAAGAAGAAATAAAATTATGTATTGCGTTTGGCAAAAGAATTGCTGATCTAGTTAGCAAATTATGAAAAAAATTAATATTTTAGAATACTTCACATACATGTCTCTAGTAGTACTAATACTAATAATAGCTGTGTGGAACTCAATTATTAGTCCCCCAGATCAGTTACCAAGAATAATACCAACAATTTTATATAATTTGCCATTACTTATCTTAATGGTGAAACTAAAAAAAAATAATTATAGTACTTACATAATGACATCATACGTGATGCTGCTTTACTTTGTAATTGGAGTAGGAAATACAGCTACTCAAAATACCTTTGAATTTGGTTTAATTATATCAATTATAAGTTTATCGATTTTCATTAGCTGTATTATGTATGTCAGAGAAAAAAACAAACTATAAATTTAGAATACTATTTACATCCTTAAGATTTACTTTTTTATTTGTTGAAAAAGAGTACAGGCCTAATTTATGAATTGCTTTTATCAGCGAATTAAGATCTCTTTCTTTTCTACTTAAAAGATAATTACAAATATTTATAGAAATATTGTATTCTTTCTCAAAAATAATTTTTTTTAATATTTTTTCTTTTATTAAATCATTTTCTTTATTTATTTTAAATAACAAACCCCAAGATAGTCGAGAGTGTAAATCTTTAAGTTTAATATTTGTATTTTTAAGGTTTGAAGATGATGTATAAATAACTTTACTTGAATTATCTATAATCTTATTAATTAATATAAAAAAACTTTTTTCCCAATCATCAATACCAAAAATTTGATCAATATCGTCAATACATATTAGATCGTATTTATGCGCTTCATTTAAAATATCATTATTAAATTTTTTGTATTCTTTCATTGGAAAATATATACATTTTTTTTTAGTGATATTAAAATAATTACATGCAGAGTACTGAAGATGTGATTTACCAGAACATTTATCACCCCAAACAAATATTTGATTATTTGTGTTGTCAAAAATTTTTTTTATACAATCAAGAATTTGAATATTTCCTGTTTGATCACTATAATAATTTTCAAATGTTTGGCGAACATTTTTTTGGTATGGAAGTATTAACTGATTCATATATTAGCTGTTAATTTAACATTTTTTACAAAAATATTATTTTTATAATTATAAATATACTCTAATGCACTTGCAATAGTGGTTAGAGTAACGACATTTATAATGTCTTGAATATATTTAATATCTGCTAAAGTATTCAAAAAAAGTAAACAATATATTACTAAAAGTATTTGCATAAATGTATTTACTTTACTTAAAAATATTGGATTCATCTCAGTGAAATTGTTATTCTTGTTTTTTAGAAGAATTCCAGTAAAAATTATTAAATCTCTTGAAATAGCTAGTATTAGAATATAATGAGGAAGTATATTTATGCTGTATAGTATTAAAAATGCAGCATTTATCATAATTTTATCTGCTATCGCATCTAAGTAAGCTCCTAATAATGATACGCAATTTAAATATCTTGCCATTACTCCATCTATACAATCAGTAAGTCCCATTATAATAAATAAATATAAGGCAAAATTATATTGGTGATTTATTACGTATAAAGAGAATAATGGTATAAATAAAATCCTTAATCCACTTATAATATTTGGTATATAATTCATTAATGTATTTTGACATAAATTAAAAATAAATTAACCGATATTGAGACTGGAATGAAAAAAAAAAATAACGTTAAGAATCATAAAGTTACTTATAAAAATTCAGGAGTATCCATCGAAAAAGCTGATAAATTAATTAATAAAATAAAACCGATAGCAAAGAAAACTTGCGATAAGAATGTTATTGGAAGTATTGGTGGATTTGGAGCTTTGTACGATATATCACATTTTAATTATAAAAAACCAATTTTGGTATCAGGAACTGATGGTGTTGGTACTAAGCTAAAACTTGCCATAAAACTTAAAAAACTTAATTGGATTGGTATAGACCTTGTTGCAATGTGTGTTAATGACATTATTTCCCAAGGAGCAAAGCCCCTATTCTTTCTGGATTATTATTCCACGAGTAATCTAGATATAGATAAAAGTTTTAAGATAATAAATGGAATAGCAAAAGGATGTGAGTTAAGTGGTGCATCCCTAATAGGTGGAGAGACAGCTGAGATGCCAAATATTTATAAAAAAAATGATTTTGATATTGCTGGTTTTTGTGTAGGTATAATGGAAAAAAAGGATTTATTACCAAAAAATAATATAATAGAAAAAGATTGCATAATAGGTATCAAATCAAATGGGTTTCACTCAAACGGATATTCATTAATAAATAATATGATAAACAAAAATAAAATAAAAACCAATGATATCGTAGAAAAAAAGAATATTGGCTCTGAATTAATAAAGCCAACAAAAATTTATACTGATATTCTTAAAATTAAATCATTTAAAAAAATTAAAGCAATAGCAAATATTACAGGTGGCGGACTAACAGAAAATATACCAAGAATCCTGCCAGAAAATAAAAGTGCTCAAATAGATTTTAAAAAAATTAAAATGAATAAAATTTTTTCATACATTCAGGATAAAGGTAATATCGACACCAGAGAAATGTTAAGAGTATTTAACTGTGGTATTGGAATGACATTAATTGTTAATTGCAAAGATGCTGAATCAATTATTCAAGAATTAAAAAAAATGAAATTAAGCTCTCATGTTATTGGAGATATAATTTCTAAAAGAGGAAAGCCTGTTGTAACTTACACAAATATTTAAATATGACGACTATAAGTATACTATTTTCAGGTAGAGGTACAAATGCTGATTCAATTTTGAATAATATTCATAATAGAAAATTAAATTTTAAAGTAAAAATTATTATATGTAATAATAAAAAAGCTCCTGGAATCAAAATGTTTGAAAAATATAGTTATAAAAGTAAAATTATAGATATTAATTCCTACGCAGATAAAAAAAAATATAATTTAGATTTAGAGAAAGCATTGAATCCAAAATTTAATGAATATTTAATATTATGTGGATATATGAGTAAAATACCAGATTATATAATACAAGCATACAATGGAAATGTTATAAATATTCATCCCTCATTATTGCCAAAATACAAAGGCTTAGATACACATAAAAAGGTTATAGATAATAAAGATAAAATTCATGGCTGTTCAACTCACTTTGTTACAAATAAAATAGATGAAGGACCTGTAATTGCACAATACCAACTTCAAGTTAGTAAGAATGATAATGCATTGTCAATTTCAGAAAAATTATTACCTCTTGAACATAAGCTTTATTTTAAAACTCTTAAGATGATTGAAAATCAAAGAATTTTTCTACTTGATAATAAAATTATGTTTGATGATAGGTTTTTAGAAAAACCTTTTATGTTTGATTAAAATTTTTTATGTTCTAAACATGGAAAGTTTTTTCTTAGTCTTACCTGAGATTTTAAATCAATATCTGAGACTATAATTCCTGAACCATTTTTAATAATACTTAGTGTTTCTCCCCAAGGGTTAATAATCATTGAATGCCCATAAGTTTCCCTGCCACTTACATGATACCCGCCTTGAGCACTTGCAGCAAAATAAACTAAATTTTCAATTGCTCTAGATTTTATTAAATGCTCCCAATGCGCTTTCCCGGTGATTGCAGTGAACGCAGCAGGCATACATATGAGATCTACGTCAAGATTTGATAAATTTCTAAATAATTCAGGAAATCTCAAATCATAACATATTGATAATCCAATTTTGCAAAAAGGAGTATCTACAGCGACTATTGAGTCTCCATGAAGATAAATATCAGATTCATTATATTGTTCATTTGATTCAACTAAATTAACATCAAATAAATGAATTTTATTATAAGATGAGATTATGTTTCCGTTATTGTCAAAAACAATACAGGCTGAATAAACTTTTTCTTCACTATCAGATTTTATTGGAATAGTACCAGCTACAATCCAAATATCATTTTTTTCTGCTAAATTACTTATAAAGTCCTGTATTTTTCCACTGCCGAAATTTTCTTTAATATCTAAGTAATCTAAATCCTTGGCTGCCATCATAGCAAAATTTTCAGGTAAAATTACGATGTCAGCTCCAAGTTCTTTTGATTCTTCTATATATTTTCCAACTTCTAGTAAATTGGCTTCTATATTAGGCCCAGATGCTATCTGTACACATGAAACTTTAAAATTACTCATTCAAATAATTCCTCAACACTATCTAAAGGATCGGTTTTTTTATCCATAATTTTAATTACAGGATTATCCCATGATCCAGAAACTTTGTACTTAATTTTAATCAAATCATTTATATCTTTTCCAAAGGCTTTAGCTAATTTTTCAGCTGCAAAAGTTGCTGCTGCGGTTATTGGCCCACCTAATAACGCTATAGCTGGAAGTGTCTCACCAAACTCTGGGCTTGCAATTACATGCATATCATATGTTTCGTTAATAATATCAGTTGTTCCAACAGCAAGCATTTCCGCTGAAGGTCCTTTGATAAATAAATTTGTAGTAAATATGTTTCCGTTGTCTATTCTAAAATCACCATCTAAAGTATTAAAATAGAATCCATTTTTTGTTACATCATCAAAATCCAACGATAGTCTTTTTGCAAGAAGATCAATATTGAATAAACCGAAGATCCTAGTTACCCTATTACCAACTTTCTTTATTCTGCCGTCTTTCATACTTGTTGAAAATTTACCATATATACTCTCTAGGCTAAAATCAAACAAACTACCCTGCCAGGACAAGTCAAAATTGCTTTCTACAGAGGAGTCTCTCAAACTATGATCAATTTTCCAGTAATCAAGTAAATTCTGTAAATTTTCACTCCTGAGATTCACTTTAAAAGAACTAATATTATTATATTCAACATTTCCTGATGCGACAATAATAACTTGATCAGAAACAGCATTAATTTTTTCAAAAGAAAAAGAATTATTCGAGGAAGCACCTACAATAGAAAAATTATTTAAAATAATTTTTTTAAGTGAAAACTTATTAATTTTTATATTTACTTTGTTTAAATATGTTAAGTAATTTACTTCAGTGTCACTTTTATTAAATGATTTCCAATCATCAAGATTAACTTTATCTATAGAACCATATAAATTAAATTTTTCTCTTGGAATATTTTGTTTTTTTCCAGAAAAATCAATATAGCCAATCAAAGATTTTAAAGATCTAATTTGAGAAAACATACCATTATAACTAATAGATATATCTTTAAAATTTTTTTGATCAAAAGTAGTAGATATCTTAGTGATTATATTTTCATCTTCAGATTTTTTAAAAGGCACAGGTAAATTTATTGCCATACCCTTAAGACTTGATACTGCTATTATGTCAATATCTTTTTTTTTGCTAGAGAAACCTGGAAAAAATATTTTATAGTTCCATAAGGAATCCCCTTTAAAAAAATTTTTTATATCTGAATTTTTTATATAATCATAGAAATTAATTTTTTGCTTTCCAGAAATAATGAAATCTTTATTTGAATCTGTCTTTATTTGAAAATTTATTTTTTTATCATTATATAGTCCTTTGACATATTCATTTTCACCTGTATAAAAATTATTATCTTTGAATTTTAATATACCATTTAAATTAGAAAATTTATTAGAATTACTAATATTATAATTTATATCAATCAAATTGATTTTACTCTCATAAAAATTTTCATTACCATTGAAAGCTAGTTTCATCTTAAAATCTGTTAAGGCTTTTCCTGAGATTTTTCTATAAGTTTGAGTATTAATATTTGATAATTTTGCTTTATTTGAGTATTTAATTAGATCTTTTAAAGGACCATTAAGATTTCCATTTATTAAGAGCTCTGTATCTTTAACGTCTTGAATATATAGTTTTGAATTGCTGACTTTTGTATTTAATACATTAAAATCCTGAGAAATAAAAAAAGCACTTCTATTTTTAAAATACGCTTTTCCGTTAATATTTTTAAATGGTATCCAGTTTGATTTATAGTCCATATGTAAATTTTCAATAGGAAAAACAGCATAAGATATGCCTGAATAATCATCATAAAATGGATAGCTTGTAAGCTTACCGTTTATGGATATAAAACCATTATTAGTTGCTCCGCTTTTAAAAGCATTGTTGAAATAACCTGCTGTCCTAGCGCTCATAAAATTTTTAGGTAAATAGTTAGTTATGTACCTCATATCAATATATCTTAAAGAAGAAAAAATATTTATAGAATCATTTTTAGTACTGATATCGCCAGAAACTGTAAAATTAATTTGCTTATTAATTAATTCTATTTGATCAAAGGCTGCACTAATATTATTAAAATCTTCAACAGATATTTTTCCACGAATGGAATCAAATTTTAAAGTTTCACCAAGTATATTATTATTTGAAATTTCAATATTGTTTGAATTTAAATCTATATAAACTTTATCATTATTAAAAATTACAATACCAGAAAAATTATCAATGTTACTTTCATCATATTTAATAAATGCATCAGAAAAATTACCTTCAAAATAAATTTTATTGTTATTATTTACTATAGAGGATTTAAATTTTATTTTTTCTATATTTCCTATAAAATTAAAGTTATTAATATTAAAAATACTATAATCACTAAAAATTTCTTTTGTATTTATTCTAATTTTGTTTATATAAGTTGATAACGTAAAGTTTGAAAAGTCATAAGAGCCTGAAATATTACTAAAATTGTATAAATTATTATTTTCTGATAGAGAAGAATATTCTATTATTTCAAAATTAAATTTCTTCTTGATATTACCAGAAAAAGCTAACTTTAAATTTAAGTCCTTAATGATATTACCATTAATATTAAAATTTGATTTTTTTATTGTTTTAACTGATATATTACTTTTTTTAAAATTACCTTGCTTGTATTTTCCTTTAGATTTAATTAATAGTTTTGAGTTTTTAATTTTTATATTGTATTTTTTTAATAATTTTGTAAATTGATAATTGAATTCTCCTAAAATTTCAAATTTATAATCTATTTCTTTGAGTACGCCATCATTGATTTTTATATTTTTTGCGCTTACATTAATTTTTTTATCTTTATCAAAATAAGATTCAAAATTGAAATTATTTTCACGAATAGAAATATTTGTATTTATAAAATTATAGTTTTTTCCTTCATGTGATAAATTAAAGTTTGAATTTGCTATTACTATATTGTCTACTTCAAATTTAGTAGAACTTTTATTGTTACTTAGTAAAGCTGTAAGATTTATTAATTCTCCTACATAATTGATTTTCTCAACATATATTGATTTTAATATAGGTTTAAAAAAAATAACTGACTTATATATATTTATTTGAACCTGGATGTTATCTGGATATTTTAACTTCTGCTTTTCATTTTTGTTAATTATATCTACTTTTATTGATGGATATAGTCCCTTCCAGTTAGTTTTAACATTATTTACAACTACATCTGTAATATTTTGTTTATTTATATAATTTTGAAGGAAATTTGTGTTGTCGTTTAGGTAAACCATAAAAAGCCTTGCTACTGTAAGGCTTATTAATAAATAAGCTAATAGTATAAGTACTGAATACCTTAAAATTTTCATGCTATGACCTATGGTATGGATGGTTATTCATTATACATTTTGATCTATATATTTGCTCCATAAGTATAACCTTAGCAAGCACATGAGGAAACGTTAAATTAGATAACGAAATTACCAAATCAGCCCTGTCAAGAACGTCTTTAGAGAGACCATCTGGACCACCAATAAAAAAATATAAATTTGAGCAACTCTCTTCCCAATGTTTAATTTTTTCAGAGAATTGTTGCGATCCATATAATTTTCCAAATTCATCTAAAGCAACCATTATAGAATTTGGCTTCATCATTGAAATAGCTTTATTATATTCCTTCTTGTAAATATTCTTATTTATTTTTTGTGTTCTAAAATTTATATTTATGATTTCAATTTCAAAAAAATTTTTAATTAATTTTTCATATTTTTCTACAAGAAGACTTTCATGATTATCGTTTTTATTACGTATTGTAATAATAAAAATCTTCATAGATTTTATGCTGAAGTAATTTCAGATTTATAATTATTTTCATCAGACCATAGTTTTTCTAAACCATAAAATTCTCTAGTCTCTTTCAACATTATATTAATAACAATATCATATAGATCAATCAAAACCCATTCATTGTCTACTTCAACACCTCTTATATTTTTACTATAGCCATTTTTTTTAAGATTTTCGATAATTTCATTTGATATTGCTTTAATATGTGTAGAAGAAGTTCCTGTACCTACTAAAAGTAAATCAGTAAAGTTTGATTTTTTTTTCATATCAAGACAAACTAAATCAAGAGCTTTTAAATCTTCAAGTGAGTCTATGACTATTCTTTTTATTGCAATATATTCCGAATTACTCATATTTTTTATAAAGATCATTCCTTCTAATATACGACATAATTGAACCAGGTATTTTTTTAATTGGATCCTCACCTTTACTAATTTTATCTCTTATTAAACTTGATGAAATATTAATTGGAGCAGTTTCGTGAAAATAAATTACATTATTATTATTTTTGATGAAATCTACTTTATTTTTAGAAATTTTATTATGTATTAGAGTATCCATACTATCTAATTTTTTTAAACTAAATCCAGGTCTGCTCATCACTAGAATATTAACTTCATTTAGAATTTTTTTATAATTATACCAAGATTCTATTTTTAGAAACACATCTAACCCCATTATTAAACAAAATCTATCATTTTTATGTCTCTCTTTAAGAAGTTTAATTGTATCATAAGTGTATGACACGCCGCCTCTTCTTAATTCCAAATCCTCTGCCACAAAATTGTTTGAACTTGATGCAGCTATTATAGACACCATGTTCATTCTATGTTCAGAATTTGCATGGAATACTTTTCCAACTGCTGATTGATATGTTGGTATTAGCTTAATTTCAGATAAATTAAACTGCTCTGAAACCTCTATTAAAGGGTTAATATGTCCAAAATGTATTGGATCGAAACTTCCACCTAGTACTCCTATCATATAAATTAAATTAAATAATTATTTTTTATTAGTGTACATTATGCTAAAACAAAATAAAATATACAATTCAAAGAAATAAAAATTTATGAAAGATCATTTAATATTTTTAACAGGAAAGCTAGCAAAGATATCACTTGAGAAAGTTTTATCAGACATAAGCTCCAAAAATAAATTCACTTATGAAGTAATAGATATAGGTGTAAATGTTGCTGCTTTAGCAACAATAAGTATTATTATAAAAAAAATAAAGTCATCAGAGGTCTCAAAAGCTTCAAGAATTATTATCCCTGGAAGATGTAGAGGCGAAATAAAAGATTTAGAAGCTTACCTTAAGAAAAAATGTGTTAGAGGCCCAGATGAGCTTAAGGACATTCCAAGTTTTTTAGGTTTACAAGGAAAAAGTCTTGATCTAAGTAAATATGATACGAAAATTATTGGAGAAATTACTGAAGCTCCAAATATGTCTATAGAAGAGATTATTAATCAAGCTAACATTTACAAATCTGATGGTGCTGATATCATTGATATTGGCTGTTTACCGAGTACAAAATTTCCACATTTAGTCGAAACAATTCAAGAATTAAAAAACCAAAAATTTATGGTGAGTATTGATTCTCTTGATGAAAAGAATTTAATTACTGGAGCAAGAGCTGGTGCAGATTTTTTATTAAGTCTTCAGGAAAAATCTATTTGGATAATGGATGAAGTTGATTCTATACCTGTAATTATTCCGGACTTTCCTAAAGAAGAGAAAAGATTTTTTAAGCTTATTGAAAAGCTATTAAAAAATAATAAAGAATTTATCGCTGATTCAATTTTAGAGCCAATTAACTTTGGTTTCACCGACTCGATAGTTCGGTATCATAAATTTAGGAAAGAATTTCCAAATGTAGAAATCATGATGGGGATCGGTAATCTAACCGAACTAACGCACGCAGACACTGCTGGAATGAATGCTCTACTTTTTGGTATTGCTTCGGAGTTAGAAATTAATTATGCCTTATGTACACAAGTAAGCGAACATTGTAATAAAGCTATTATAGAAGGCAATTTTGCTAGAAGAATTATGCGTTCTACAAAAACTTATAGTATGCCGCCAAAGGATATTTCAAATAAACTTCTTAGCCTGCATGAGAGAAAACCATTCCCATATTCTACTGAAGAACTTAAAGATATGTGGAGTAATGTAAAAGATAAAAATTATAGAATTTATGTCAATCAAGATGGTATTCATGTTTTTAATAATAAAAATTTCTATACTGAGCAAGATGCTGCAGAGTTTTACCAATATCTTGATATAAAAAATGATGATGGACATGCATATTACTTAGGTATGGAGTTAGCAAGAGCAGAAATAGCTTATCAGCTAGGGAAAAGATATGATCAAGATGAAATATTAAAATGGGGTTGTTCTGTTGAAATATCTGATGATGATATAATGAGATTTAAAACTGCAGGCCATACTATGAGAAAATTGAAAAAAGAAAAAATGGATTAAAAAATGACATATGTCAGAGAAACTATTGTTACAACTAAAAATATTGATGAATCTATTAAGGTATCACCACTTGGGATCTATCTGGAAAATAGTATTCTAAAAATAAGGCCTTTCAAACCATCAGTTTCTCTAGAAAATATCTTAAGAAATAAATCAGGTGTGATAAACTACATAGATGATGTAAGAATATTTGCATCGTGTATTACAAAAAAAGATATTAATATTAATTTTAAAAAAGTAAACTGTATAGACTGCTCAAGAGTAGATGGAGCAATTTCTCATACAGAGTTTGTAGTTGAGCATGTAGAAGATGATAACGAAAGACCAACCATAATTTGCAAACCTGTTAATGAAGAAATTCACAAAATTTATTATGGGCTAAATAGAGCAAAATCAGCAGTTTTGGAACTTTGTATTCTTGCATCTAGATTAGGAATAATAGAAGATAAAAAAATTCAAGATGAAATTAAATATTTAAAAATTGCAATAGATAAAACGGCTGGAAAAAATGAGTTCGAAGCATGGACCTGGCTAAATGATTATATAAATACATATAGAAAAAATTTAAAATAATGTCAAAAATATTAGCTAGTATTCAAAATATATCTGAAGCAAGAATTTTAATTAATTCTGATATAGATATTATTGATCTTAAGGACCCATCAAAGGGAGCTCTGGGTAAATTAAATAAAAATAATATAAAAGAAATAATAAATTTTATTAATAAAAAAAAACTTACTAGTTCTACTATCGGTGATTTGCCAAATAATAAGGAATTAATTACTAAGAATGTTGATGAATTAAGTGTTATAGATGTTGATTTTATTAAAATTGGAGTTTATGAAAATACGTATATCAGTACTTTATCTGAAATTAATTCATGTAAAAAACTTATTGCTGTTTTTTTTGCAGATTTGTTTTTACCGAAAAAAGAAGATTTATTAGTTTTAAAAGAATCTGGTTTTTCTGGAGTAATGATTGATACTTCAAATAAAAAATTAGGGAATCTATTTAATCATATAACTTTCTCTGAAGTTAGTAACTTTATATCTAACTCTAAAAAGCTTAATTTACTAACTGGTATTGCAGGCTCTATTAATGAATCACACATAAATCAAATTATAAAATTAGATCCAAACTATATGGGTTTTAGAGGAGCTCTTTGTGAAAACAAATTAGTAAGAAACTCTGCTATATCTGAGATTAATGTCAAAAATATCATTCACCAGGTTAGAATTTCAAGAGAAATTTCTATAAGCGCTTAAATGAACTAAAATTAAAATAAATGGTGCTATATAAGAATACCGTAAAAAGTAAAAAATAAAGAATATCATATCCGTAAATAGAAAGAGGTGTTTTGCCATTTCTGGCATAAATTTCTTTATTAATAATACCTCTTTCGTTGTACTTGATAAAATCTTGTATTTTTCCATCAGGTGCTATAATAGCTGATATCCCAGTATTTGTTGATCTGATAGAATATCTCTCGTTTTCTAAGGACCTCATAACTAAAGCATCTAAATGCTGATAAGGTGCAAGCGTATCATCGCCAAACCAACCATCATTTGAAACATTTAAAATGAAGTCTATATCCTTATCTGTGATAAGTGACTCAAATGAAAATATGCTTTCATAACAAATTAATGAATGGGCAGTATAACTGCCAATTTTTAAAGATTTTTTTTCGCTTCCATTTTTAATATCATAAACATTTAGACCTATATAATCATAAGTACTATCCAGTATATTTCTTAGGGGTAGAAACTCACCAAATGGAACTAAATGGGCTTTATTATAAATATTTTTAGTTTTAGCAGATGCATTAACAATAGAATTGTAAATAAAATTACCATCTCTAGTAAATGTTCCTGTGACTAAAGAAGTCGACTGTGGAATTTCTTCAAGTATCTCTTTATAAAAACTCTCCTTCAAATCATTATAAACAATTGGCAAAGGTGCCTCAGGCCAGAGAATAATATCAGGTGAAAACGAAATAGAGTAAGAAGTCAATTCCTTAAGAATTTTCATCCTAGCTATGACGTCTTCATCACTATAGGATCGTTTATTTTTTATATTAGGCTGAATTATAGAAACATTTATTATATTATCAGTTTTGTCTGTCCAATTTTTATTATATACGCTAGCACAACCAATAAATACAAGCACAGCTAAAGACATAAAGAAATAGGAATCTTTATTTTTAAAAATATTTATTAAAATTATTGAGGTCATAAAAATAATAAAGGTTAAACCATGCACACCGAAAATAGGAAAAAAATTTTCAAATGGTGTATTAATAGCAGCTTGTCCAAAGTTTAACCACGAATAGCCTGTAAATAAATTTGATCTAGCAATTTCAAAAATAGTAATTAGTAATGCCAATAATACTAAAGAATAATTTTTTTTAATATTTATCTTTCTTCTAAAAAAAGATGTTATTAAAACTGGCAAAACAAAAAAAAGTGATAGATATAACGTAAATAAAATTACCAGTAAAATTGTTAAAATATAATTTATATCAGCATAGTAAGTAATAACATTCTTAAGCCAGTAAGTCCCAATAGAAAAATATCCTAGTGCGAAATATAAAGATTTTAGTATTGAAGATTTTAACTCATCAAGATCAAGTAATAATAAAAAAATTGTAATACTAAAAATTGAAAATATGCTTATATTGTAAGGTGAGAAAGATAAAGTATATATACCGCCTATTATAAAGCATATAAAATATTTCATTATTCAAACCTTTTATTCTTTGATTTCAACTTGAATACTATGAATCCTTCTTTGATCTGAGATTTTTATTTGAAACTTAAAATTATCAAATGAAATTTCATCATGCGTCTTTGGTAAACCTTTAAAATTGTTTATTAAAAGTCCGCTAATAGTATCAAATTTTTCATTTTTGTAGTTACTTTTAAAAAAATCATTAAATTCTACAAGTGTTGTTGAACCAGATACAACATATACTGATTTTTTAATTTTTTTAATATTATTATTTGATTTTAAAGAGTCATGCTCATCTATAATATCACCAACAATCTGCTCTAGAACATCTTCAATTGTTATTAAGCCGGAAACACCTCCATATTCATCCACAACTACTGCTAAATGATTTCTTCCAGATTTAAATTCACTTAGTAAAACATTAAGTTTTTTTGTCTCTGGAATAATGACGCTAGGCCTTATGATTTCTTCTATATTAAAATTGTTATTATCTTTTTTTATATATTTTAATAAATCTTTGGCCAATAATATACCTACAATTTCATCTTTATTTTCTAATATTACAGGAAATCTAGAGTGTGACGAATTAATTATTAAAGGTAATATTTCATCTATTGTTGAATTTTTTTTGATGATTACCATATTTGATCTTGGAATCATAATATCCTTTACTCTTGTCTCCTGTACTTTAAAAACTCCAAGCAACATAGAAAGGAGCTCCATATTAATATACTTCTTTTCATGGTATCTTCTTAGTTGTGAAATAATTTTCTTTTTATTCAGATTACTTTCGTAAAATTCTGTAATTAATTTTTTTATCAGTTTCATAATTTATATTTCATAAGGATTAAAAATATTAAATTCTTTAAGTAAGCTAGTTTCTATATCTTCCATTTTTTTTCTTTCATCATTATTGCAATGATCATATCCAAGAAGATGGAGTAAACTATGAATTGTAAGGTGAGCCCATCTGTCTAATTTTTTTTTATTATACAGAGACGAATCACTATTTATTTTATTTGCACACATTGCGATGTCTCCCAATATAACTTTATTTTCAATAATTAAATTTTCTGCAGGAAAAGCTAAAGTGTCTGAAACTTTATCTATTTTTTTATATAATTTATTGAAATTTTTCATTTCTTCGGGAGAAATTATTTTTATTGTTATTTCTGCATCTTCCTTGTAATTTAATGCGTTTGTCCAGACATTAAAATATTTTTGTTCTGGGACAAACTCATTTTTAATAAAGTTAATGAGATGGCATTCAATCATGATGATTTTTTTTCGTATGCATTTATTATTTTCTTTACTAATGGATGTCTCATTACATCTTCTTCAGTAAATTTACATATACTGATCCCAGGTATGTCGTTCAAAATAGGTAAGACATGAACAAGGCCAGAAAATGCATTTGGGAGATCAATTTGAGTTATATCACCTGTAATAACGGCCTTGGACTCTCTACCTAAGCGTGTTAAAAACATCTTCATCTGCTCTTTCGTACTATTTTGAGCCTCATCAAGAATAATAAAAGAATTATTTAATGTTCTCCCTCTCATATAGGCTAATGGCGCTACTTCTATAATGTTTTGCTCAATAAATTTATTTAGAAAATTTGACCCCATTATTGAATTTAGAGCATCGTACATTGGCCTTAAGTAAGGATCAATTTTTTGTGATAAATCACCAGGTAAAAAACCTAAATTTTCTCCAGCTTCAACAGCAGGACGAACTAGAATAATTTTTGATATTAAGCCAAGCTCATAGCAATGTAATGCTGCACCAATAGCTAAAAATGTTTTGCCAGAGCCGGCAGAACCTACAGAAAAAACTACATCATTCTTTAATATTGAGTTATAAAAATTTAATTGATTTGGTTTTTCAATATCTATTTTATAATTTTTAAATTGAAAGTAAGTTGTTTTACTTTTATTCACACTATTTAAAAGTGTTTTATTTTGTAAAACATTAGGCTCCTGAAGGAAGTTCCTTAGCTCTGCTATAGATATATTATCTTTCTCAGTTTTCAAATATAAAGACTTAATAAAATTTGATGCAAGATATATATTCTTTTCTACGCCAATAAAATTAAATAGATTTCCTCTTTGATTTATTTCAACATCAAACCTTGCTTCAATTTCTTTTAGGTTACTATTAAGTGGGCCACATAAATTTAATAATCTATTATTATCAACTGGTTCTAGTGTAATTTGAATTTTTTCCATATTGTAGCTATATATTTATAATTTCTCCTTTTAGAGATCTGTTACTTAATTCAGTAATTTTAATATCAATAATTTCACCAATCAAATTTTTATTTCCTGGGACTGAAATTAATTTATTGTTTTTTGTTCTACCTGTTACCATATTATTATACTTTGATGAAATGCCTTCAACTAATATTTCTTCTTTATCACCTACTATTAATTTTGATTTATTTTTTGATAGTTGATTAATAGTTTCTTTTAAATAATTTAGCCTTATTTTTTTCTCTTCTAAACTAACATCATCTTTTAGCATTGAGGCAGGAGTTCCTGGTCTTTTACTATATATAAAACTATATGACTGGTCAAAATTTAGTTCTTTTATTACTTCTATGGTTTTTAAGAAATCTTCTTCAGTTTCTCCAGGAAATCCAACGATAAAATCTGAAGAAAAAGTGATATCAGGTCGAGTTTCTAAAAGTTTTCTAATTACTGACTTATATTCTAATACTGTATAACCCCTTTTCATAGCTGCTAATACTCTATCAGAACCACTCTGAATTGGTAAGTGTAGATGACTTACTAATTGTGGTATTTTTTTGTATGCTAGGTATGTTTGCTCATCAAAATTATTTGGATGTGATGTTGTATATCTAATTCTTTTAATTTTTTTATTTCTTGCTATATAAAATAATAATAGTCCAAAATTAATAATATTTCCATCTTTGTCCTTGTAAAAATACGCGTTTACATTTTGACCAAGTAACGTTATTTCTTTCGTGCCATTTTCAACTAGTTTATTAATTTCCCTTAAAATATCTTTATAAGGTCTACTTACTTCAGTACCTCTTGTATAAGGAACAACGCAATATGAACAGTACTTGCTACATCCTTCCATTATTGTTACAAACTCAGAAAACTTTGATTGTGAAGTAGTTGGAAGATTATCAAATTTCTCAATTAAAGGAAAATCAACATCAACAATTGTATTTTTTGAAGTCAACGATTCGTTATATATTTTTGGCAGTCGATGAATAGTTTGCGGTCCAATTACCATATCTACATAAGGTGCTCTTTTTGATATAGCATCACTTTCTTGTGACGCAACACAACCTGTAACACCTATAACAAGTCCTGGTTTATTATTTTTTAATTTTTTCCATTTTCCTAATAAAGAAAATACTTTCTCTTGGGCTTTTTCTCTGATAGAACAAGTGTTTACAATTAAAATGTCAGCATCTTCTTTTTCAGGGGTATATTCAAATTTCATTTCGTTAGACAGAAGATCTTTCATTTTATTGCTGTCATATTCATTCATTTGACAACCTTGTGTTTCTATATAGTATTTTTTCTTCATAAATTTTTATTTTGTTCCAAACCTGCTCCAAGTTTAATTAGATAAAATAATAAAGGCAAGTAAGCTATTATAGTTATAACAATATGGTAGCTCATATATATGTTTGATAATAATGCTAGAGGGAAAACCCATATAATATTTGTTATCATCATCCATTTAATTGTAAATAAATGAGAATTTTGTTTGATAGTTAACAGATGAAATGCATGTGACAAATGAGCCTGCATTATATCCTTTTTTGTTACGATTCTAACAAGTAATGTGTAACTTGAATCTGCAATAAAAATTGAAAGTAATATTAACCATGTATAAATACTTAAGATTGATTCTGAGGCACTAAAAAATATATAAAATGCCAAAATACATCCAAGCGAAACACTGCCTGTGTCTCCCATAAAAATTTTCGCAGGATACCAATTTCTGACCAAAAAACCGATATTAGCAGCTCCAAGACCTGCTAAATATAAATACATTAGACTGTTTGAATTATTATAATAAGCTAATAGTGATGCTGACAACGAAATAAAGATACATTCAAGGCAAGCATAACCATCAATACCGTCCATAAAGTTATATAGGTTCATTAACCACACTGATAAAATTATAGAAAGAGTAATAATTAATAATGCAGATTGACTTGTATATGAATCAGCATAAAAAATATCATTACTTACTTGAAAATGATAAACAATAAGTGAAGCTGAAAAAAATTGGGTAAAAAGTCTAAAAAATATATTTGCTTCCCTGAAATCATCAAATAATCCTATAATAATTATTGGTAGTAATGAAATTACTAAAATTGAAAAAGTATAACCATCTATTTTATTAAACATATTTACAAGGTAAATAAAAATAAAATACGAAATTATAATTGCCAATCCTCCTGATGTTGGCGTTGGTTTTTTATGACTACTCCTGCCATTAGGATTATCCATAAAAACAGAGTACTTAGAAAACAATCTCTCGAAAAATATCGTAAAAATTGAAGATATTATAATTGTTATTAATAATAATGTTAATAGCATTTAGGTATTTAAATCTAAATTATATTTTTAAAATGGTATGTCATCTTCAAAGTCATCTGATTTTGAAGTTTGCTGACTATTATTTTTATCTTGGTTCATATCATCTGAAAATTGATTATTGTTTTGGTTAGATGATCCAGAACCACTTATGAAATTAAATGATTCTCCTATTATGTCTGTTGAAAATCTTTCAATACCATCTTTTTCATATTTACTAGTTTGCAGCCTTCCCTCTATGTAAAGTTGCTGTCCTTTCTTAAGATACTGATCTATAACCTCTGCACTTCTTCCAAAAAATACTACTCTATGCCATTCAGTTTTTTCTTTTTTCTCTCCAGAACCTTTGTCAGTCCAATTCATAGATGTAGCTATACTCAATCTGCAAGAAGTAACGCCTGAAGGAGATGATCTCAATTCTGGGTCAGCTCCCAGATTTCCTAAAATTATAACTTTATTTACACCAGCCATTTCAAATCTCCTATTATTTATTATACATTATTAATATATTTGCAATTAGTACTATACCTTTTTATTTAGTAGATATATCCTAGTTAGTTGGTTCCATAATAATATCATATGTAAATGCAGAATATAGTAATTAAGGGCGCGAGAAGCCATAATTTAAAAAATATAGATATAACTATACCTAGAGACAAGTTAATAGTTATAACTGGTTTATCTGGATCTGGAAAATCTACATTAGCCTTTGACACAATTTTTGCTGAAGGCCAAAGAAGGTATGTTGAGTCCTTGTCTGCTTATGCAAGGCAGTTTCTAACAAGAATGGAGAGACCAGAGGTTGACCACATTGAAGGGTTATCTCCTGCAATTTCAATTGAGCAAAAGACAACATCACACAATCCTAGATCAACAGTTGGAACAATTACAGAAATTCATGATTACCTAAGATTACTTTATGCAAGAGCTGGAATTCCAAAATGTCCTATACACGGTGATAGTTTAGAGGGAAAGTCAGCATCTGAAATTGTAGAAGATCTGTATGAAAAATATAAAGAAGATGAGTCTTTAATAATACTTACACCTTTAATAAATAATAGAAAAGGTGAACACAAAAATATTATAGAAGATATTAAAATGCGCGGGTTTGTAAGGCTTAGAATAAATCATAGTATTCATAATATTTCAGAATTACCTAAAATAGATCCAAAAAAAAATAATACAATCGAACTAGTTTTAGATCGTTTAAAAATAAATAAATCTTCAAAAATAAGATTAACAGAATCAATAGAAACAGCTCTTAATTTCAAAAATGATACAGTAATAATTCATTCGCTTGATAAAAAAAAGGATAAAAGCTACTCTTCAAAATTTGCATGTCCAAAATGCGGTTATAGTATAAAAGAATTAGAGCCAAGACTATTTTCATTTAACAGTCCAATAGGTGCCTGTAAGGCTTGTGATGGACTTGGTGTAAATCAATTCTTTGATGAAAATAAAATCGTAAATAAAGATCTTAGTTTAGCGTCAGGATCAATTAAAGGCTGGGACAAAAGAAACGAATTTTACTACCAAATTATTAAGTCGCTATCTGAACATTATAAATTCAATACAGAAGTACCATTTTCATCATTAAGTAAAAAAATACAAAAAATTATTTTATATGGCACAGGTGATGAAGAAATAAAGTTTATTTACTATAATAATAATGGGAGAAAAATTACCAAAATGCAAAGTTTTGAGGGCGTAATTAGTAATTTTGAAAGAAGGTATAATAATACTGAGTCAAATTTTGTAAGAGAAGAATTAAATAAATATCTTTCAAAGCAAATTTGTGGAGAATGCAATGGAACAAGATTATGTGAAGACGCTAGAAATGTCTTCATTAATAATAAAAATATTACTGACATTTCCTCTATGCCTATTGATGAATGTTTGAAGTTTTTTAATAATATTTCCTTAATTGGCAAAAGAAAAAAAATTGCTGATAAGCTTATCACAGAAATATCTTCCAGATTAAGTTTTCTAAATAATGTTGGGTTAAACTATTTAAGCCTTGATAGAAGCGCAGAAACTTTATCTGGTGGTGAAAATCAAAGAATAAGATTGGCTAGCCAAATTGGAGCTGGCCTTGTTGGAGTTACTTATATATTAGATGAGCCCTCTATAGGTCTCCATCAGCGTGATAACGATAAGTTGATAGAGACTTTGTATAAATTAAGAGATTTGGGCAACACCGTGATAGTTGTAGAGCATGATGAATGTACTATAAGAGCTGCAGATTACGTAATAGATATAGGTCCAAAAGCAGGTGCTTACGGAGGCGAAGTTATTGCAGAAGGATCTCCAAAAGAAGTAGAAAAAAATAATAATTCAATAACAGGATTATATTTATCTGGTAAAAGAAAAATTTCTATTCCGGCAGAAAGACTTAAGCCAAATTCAAAAAATTTGAAAATTTCAAAAGCATCTTCAAATAATTTAAAAAATTTAGATGTTAATATACCAATAGGGTTATTAACATGTGTGACAGGAGTATCAGGGTCAGGAAAATCTACACTAATAAACGAAACGCTTTTTAAATATCTAAGTAACAAAATTAATAAAAATAATAATCATCATGGTGAGGTCAAAAATATAGAAGGATGGGAACAATTTGATAAAATAATTGAAATTAATCAAAGTCCCATAGGTAGAACTCCAAGATCAAATCCAGCAACGTATACTGGTCTTTTTACATTAATCAGAGATTTATTTGCAGCAACACAAGAATCTAGATCGAGAGGTTATAGCCCAGGAAGATTTAGCTTTAATGTGAAAGGAGGAAGATGTGAATCTTGTCATGGAGATGGTGTTATAAAGGTTGAAATGCACTTTTTACCAGATATATATGTTCAATGCGATATCTGCAAAGGCAAAAGGTATAATAACTCAACCTTAGAAATTTTATATAAAAATAAAAATATTTCAGAAGTATTAGATATGACAGTTGAGGAAGCATATAAATTTTTTGATAGTGTCCCAACTATAAAAAGAAAATTAAAAACACTTATTGATGTTGGTCTTTCCTATATCACTGTTGGTCAAAATGCAACAACACTTTCTGGCGGAGAAGCACAAAGAGTTAAATTAGCTAAAGAACTTTCAAAAAAAGACACTGGAAAAACTATATACATATTTGATGAGCCGACAACTGGGCTTCATCTTCATGATGTTGATCAACTTTTAAAAATTATTTACAAATTAAGAGACAAAGGAAACACAATAATTATTATTGAACATAATTTAGATGTGATAAAAACAGCTGACTGGATTATTGATATGGGGCCTGAAGGTGGAATAAAAGGTGGCGATATAATTGCCCAAGGAACTCCAGAAGCAATTTCAAAGAACAAAAAATCTTTTACAGGAAAATACTTAAGAGGTATATTATGATTCTTCTGCGATTTCTTCTTTTTTATCAACTAGTTGGACAATTGCCATAGGAGCCTTATCTCCTGCTCTATAACCACATTTGAGAACTCTTAGGTAGCCACCAGGTCTCTCTTTGAATCTTGGGCCAAGCTCATTAAAAAGCTTTGATACTGCTTCTTTTGATCTTATGCGAGAAAAAACTATTCTTCTTTTTGCAATTGTATCAACTTTAGAAATAGTAATTAAACGTTCTAAAAATCCCCTCAACTCTTTAGCCTTTGGCAACGTAGTTTTTATTTCCTCATGCTCAATCAGTGAAGCCATCATATTTTTAAACATGGCGGTTCTATGCGATGAAGTTCTATTAAACTTTCTTCCAGAGTATTTATGTCTCAATTTTATCTCCTAAAACTTCTTCATTTGTTTATCTTGATCATTTAGATTGCTAGGCGGCCAATTATCTAATTTCATTCCTAAACTTAAACCATAAGTACCTAAAATATCTTTTATTTCTGTAAGAGATTTTTTACCTAAGTTTGGCGTTTTTAGTAATTCGTTTTCACTACGTTGTATTAAATCTCCTATATAGTATACATTTTCAGCTTTTAAACAATTTGCTGATCTTACTGTTAGCTCTAAGTCATCTACTGGTCTTAATAAATTAGGATCAATCTCAGCTTCTACTTCTTTTTGCTCTGTTTCTTCAATTGCTTTTAGATCAACAAATACTGAAACCTGATCATGTAGAATTGTTGCAGCTTCTCGTATACATGCTTCTGGATCAATCGTACCATCTGTTTCTAACTCAATGACTAGCTTATCTAAATCTGTCCTTTGTTCTACCCTTGCAGAGTCTACTTTATATGAAACTTTTTTTATTGGACTATAGCTTGCATCAACTAATAAGGATCCTACTTTTCTATTAACATTATTTAATCTTTGTCCTGCCGAGGAATAACCAATACCTTCACTTACCTCAATTTCCATACTTAATTTTGATCCTGCTGTTGTAATATTTGCTATTACATGATCAGGATTTACTATGTCAATATCATTTTTTAATTCAATATCTCCTGCCGTAACTGGACCGACATCGCTTTTGGATAAGCTTAAGGTTGCAGATGAATTACCATTCATCTTAAAAGATACATCCTTTAAATTTAACATTATATCTATAACATCTTCTTGAATGCCCTCAATAGTACTGTATTCATGTTGAACTCCATCAATTGACACTTCAGTTACAGATGATCCTACTATTGAAGATAGCATAATTCTTCTAAGTGCACTTCCTAAAGTATGTCCAAAACCTCTTTCTAATGGCTCAAGTGTTACTTTTGTTGTATTTAAAGCTACATCCTCAATATTAACTATTCTTGGTTTTAATAAATTATTAAAATTTGACACAATATAATACCTCTTCTATTTAGAATATAATTCAACTACTAACGATTCATTTATATCTGAA
>MDSV01186743.1_pt1 | contig 25589 bp, 45 predicted proteins | sample 810851 | NCBI WGS metagenome assembly MDSV01 (sample SAMN05326640, study PRJNA326480) | marine metagenome | isolation source: seawater | place: Atlantic Ocean: North East | collected 2012
CTTCACTTATAGACTTAATAACTTTTTCTTTTACTTTATCTATAAATTGTTTTTGTTTGTTGTGGTGACTTTGTTTTTTATCTTCCGCTAATATCCATTCCTCATTCCAATGTTCCCAATCTTCGTCTCTTTGGTAATTATTTATTTGTTCTATAATTTCATCACTTAATATTTCGGATATTATAGGTACCGTAGGGTCATCATCTCCTGATAATAAACTTTGTTTCTTTAAATATTGTTTAACTAATTCTGGTATATTTCTTCTGAGTACATTTATACTATCTTCTGTTAACCCTAAATTATCATCCCATCTATATAATAATTGCGGTAAATTATGTCCACCTGTAAAACCTAACCCATTAAAATCAAATAAAACTTTAAAGGACCTTAAAAGAGTCATTTTTAAAATGTCAGTTACTATTCTATTAATAAAACCATTCTTATGATATATTTTACCCACATTCTGTCTAATCTGAGGTGCAGTTTGTTCTTTTAGTGAAGACATATGGTTTGTTAATTCTTTTATATATTCTTTATCTTTTGCAATTTGGTATGCATTCTGTGTTAATTTTGTTGCTATCGGTTTTACCATAGGATCATCATAATTCCTATTACTTAATCTTTTTGATGTGCCTATACCCATTGTCTTATAAAGGTAATACGCAACTAAGTTAGATATAGTACTCAATACAAATTCATAATCAAACTTACCTATATTACTATGATACGGATCATAATAGAAATTAACTGACCTACTAAGATCCCTATCTCTAAACCCATAATCTACAGTATTAAAGTCTATACTCTCCTCACCGTAGTTAAAATTCTTTTCAATATCTCTAACCACCTTATCAATCAATGACTCCATATTTTTACTTTCTTCCATTCTACTTTTGTTTTTTTGGGCCTTATAATCACCATATAGTTCTTTTATTTTTTCTTTATAGTGATACCATAATATTACTGATTCTTTTTCAGTGATACCGTAAGTATTTTTTAAGTATTTTTTTAAAGAATGTGGTGGAGTAATTAATTTATCCCACGTACCCGACAAATTAAATGCAATACTAATTCCATCAGGATATTCTATTAATATTTGATCGAATTCTGTAGTTACGAAATTAGTGTCTACCACAATTCTTCTTAAAACTTTTTTAAGGAATGGGGTTAATTCTTTTTTCTTATCTACCCTCATAGATTCCCTCATTACTATGGGTGCATCTGGTGTATCATCCTCTTTAATATATTTGTTATAAAATTTAGGTATGAAAAATCTAGCTAAAACATTTATTATATCTTCAAGGTTATAATATCCATAATGATCTTCAAAAATAATAAAAAAGTCATTAAGAGTTTGTCTAACCATATCTCTAGTTAACGCCACTAATGGTTGGTAATTTTCACGAATCTTTTCTATATCATCTTTTGATAAACTATAATGTATACTATTATTCTCATCAAACCCAAACCAGAAATCATAATCAGTATCCCCATGTTCTTCATCAGGTGGACTTACATGAATATTATTCATGAGTTCATTTGCGACTCTCTCAAGGAATTTATATGAATTAGGTTGTTTTTCCATCTAAAAATAAATATCACTTCTTTTTATAAAAAGTGTGTGGATTGCCGTTATCATCATTAACAATGAATTTTTCATAAGGATTAGTTAAATGAATATCAGATGATTTTAATAATTGTTTTTTAATTTCACTAAAAGATTTTCTTTTTACCCATGTTTCCAACTCACTTTTTAAATTAATTGTTTGGGTAATATAATAATAACTTTCTGATTCATTTAATTTATTTTCTAATAAACTATACCCTTTTTCTTTTAGTATTTCACTTCTTTCTCCATAAGTTTTTAATAAACGATAACCACTTAGGAATTCTAATTCTGTTAAAATGTGCACATTACTTTTAATGTGGTTAATGCTTTTGTTGAGATTTTCTTGACCGTAAAATTCTTTTGTTTTTTCACTAACAACTCCTTTTCTGTTTTTTGTACCCATATTATAGTTTATTTATAAATATCTACGCATAAAAAAACCCTCACTATGGAGGGTTTTAATATTTTATATTTTTAATTGTTATGCTTGTTTTACTGAACTACCATACATATTTAACTTTAATTGTGTTGTTCCGCCATCAACATTACCTTTTATAGTTAAAAGTTCATCATTATTCAATTTCTCGGTCCCAAAATGAGATACATTAAACATTATTTTATCTCCATTACATTTTGCCGGCATTTTTGGTTTACCATCAAGTGATGAGTTAAACATTGCAGATTCACACATAAGTCCTGGAATCATTACAGTCATTATCTCATTGGCATCGAATCTTTCTTTAATTGGAGTGTTCGGTTGCTGCCAAGCTTTACCCTCATATAATGTTTTTCCATTTCCTTCTGTTATTTTTATAAACGCATTTTCAACATCTACATTTGGTGTTGAGGTTGGACCTTCATTAATGAAACTTTTTAATTTTCTATACTGAGATTCTGTAAGAGTATTTAATACTTTACTATATCTTTTACCTTCTGCGAAGTGAGTACCTTCTTCATCTCTATCTTCGTGATCTTCATCGTAACCCATATCTTTCTTAAGTGCGTCTAAGTGATCTTCGATAGCTTTGATTCTATCATGTGGAGCCATATCTTCTTCATCGTGATGTAACTCATCTTCCATTTCATCTTCTCTATGTTCGTCAGCACCTTCGTCTTCACCATAGTTATAAGTTTCTTCACCTTCAGAATCTTCACTTATCTTTTTCTTTTCATAATCTATATCACCATCCTTTTTATCATCACCTCCTGATTCACCGTCTTCTCCATGATAACCTTTATCTGTGTGTTGATCATTTGGGTAATCTATTTCTTTTCCTTGATCACCTGTCATAGAACCGTCATGTTCGTCCATTGTTGGGTCCGACATAGAAGAATCTTCACCTTTTTCATACTTATCTAATTCATGCTGATTTACATATACACCATCTACACCACCAGCATCCCAACCTAAATCAGGGTTTAATTTCATCTCATTAATTTTTTCTTCATTTAACAAATCAAGACCCATCAGTCTTCTCATTGAATTTGTTTCTTTTAATACATGTTTTTTCATCACGATTCTTTTTTAATTTCTTTTTTATTAATTCTATCTTCCAATCTCTCAATCTCCTTTTCAATCGCCATTTCTAATTGATGTAGTGTTTGTAGGGATTCAGAATTAGTATCGGTAGTTTTTAAAATATTAGTTAGTTCAGTAATTTTATTTATTATTGATTTAATTTTAATTTTTTTATCTTCTGATTTACGGGATTCCCTATCTTCAGATAAAAATCTTTTAATTTTATGTTGTTTAACAATTTCTTTTATTTCAGACTCTGTTAAATTAACTACTTTACCATTTTTTTTGATTTTCATTATAAATCTTTTTTTTATATAAATATACATTATTTATAAAAAAGTTTGGCAATTCGGATTTTTTGCCGTATATTTGTATTATATAAAAAAAAACAACTATGAAAAATTTAATTTTAACATTAGGAATCTTATTAGGGAGTTTAGTAAGTCCTTCAGTATCTGCACAAGTAATTGTTGCAACTATGGAATCTAAAATAGAAATGCAATCTATGGGTAAATATGAGAATCCAGTAATGGTTACTCAGAATATTCAGGCTATTAAAGAAAAAAATATTACATATAAATATGAAATCTATTTAGATGAGAATTATATGAAAATTTATAAAGATGGTAAATATGTTACTGACTCACCTTTTGATTCATATGAAATAGTTAGTAGTGGTATTTATTATTTTTATTCTACATTTACACCTTCACCACCACATAATAATTTAATTATTGATGATATTATAATAATTGATCAAAAAAACAATAATTTTTATTATAGTTGGTACGACCCTATTGCAGATGTGACTATAACACAGATGGGTCAAGATAGTAACATAAAGTTTAATTAAACCTCATTATATAATATAATAAAAAAGGTGACTAAATTAGTCACCTTTTTTATTTTCAGTTAATATTATTTAAATTAAGATTTTTCTGACCCTTGAATAACATTTATATTACTAGGAACAGTGACAGGAACGGAAATATCTTGACCACCTTCAAAGTTACCCGTTACTTTCATATTAAGTTTTTTACCTATAACATCTGCCGGATTATCAAATGACGCTCTAAGATAAATAAAACTTGGTGCTTTTATATCATATTGTTTTCCTGTTGTACCTCCACCTGTACCTGTAACTTGTGGAAATGTTTCAAATTTACCACCTGATATTGAACCATTATGAATTCTTACTGGTGTTTTAGGTGCTGCCGTTGATGGTATTAAAAACACCATCTTTAACTTATCTCCTGGTTCGAGAGTTATATTACTTGAGGGGCGGAAATTCTTTCCGTTAAAATACCCTAATTGTGTTTTTTCAGGCATAACACCAATACTTGGTACTGCAGTTGCTGCCTCAGTAACTAGTACTTTCTTTACTATTTTCTTTAAGTCACTCTCAGTTAACTTAATTACTTTTCCATTTTTTTTAATTTTCATTTTCTTATTTTTTATTAATACGTATTATTTAATATTTTTTATATAAATATAACAAAAACAGTAAAAATCACTTTAATAGTCTCAAATCTTTTAAAGATACAGGTGAGATTAATACTGTACCTATACTAAAATTTTGTTTGAGTATTGCACCATCACCTTTGATTTCTAAAACAATATATGTAGAGTCAACCCATTTAACCATACACCCTACCGTAATTTTATCTTTCACGATCCCACTCTTTTATATTAAATATTTGATTATTAATTTTTATTTGTGTATATTTATTCTATTATTAAAAAGTGAATGTTATGAGTAGTAGATTATTAGAGGGTATTGTAAATTATTATGAAGATGAAGATATATTAACTGCAGATGGGTTTGATGAAGCGGTTATAGGGATTGATGATAAGACAATGAGAGTTATTTATTCGGTTACTAAATGTATTGAGATATTAATGACTGAAATGGAAATGAGTATGGAAGAATCGGTAGAATTCTTCGAATTTAATGTGAAAGGATCCGAATTAGGGGATAGGACACCTATATGGTGTGAAGATATGTTAATAGAATAATATTAAAGTTTTCTACGTTTTTTCTGTAAGTCGTTCATCATATCACGTGGTTGATCCCACCAACCTTCACCTTTCTTTCTGAACTCATCTTCACTTTTTTTATTACCTTCTTTATCCACATCCACTAATTTGATTCTTCTATGTTGTCCACCTGAAAAATCTGAATTAACTGCAATATCATTTATTTTTTGTTTATAGTCCGCAAACAATTTTTGTATATTCTTTTTAAATTCTACTGTAAGTTTTTCCGCTTCTTCACTATATGTTTTTACGCTATTAATTGCTTCTTCTATATCATATAGTTCATAATTACCTTTATCTCTATCAGTATGTGCCAATTTTTCAGTTTTGGGATTATAATAAGGTGTATAGTATCCTTCTTTTTGTTCTTCACTATAATTTAATAAATCATATGACATATAATCAGGATGAGAATCATCACCAAAAGAACCATGCCCTCTACTCTCTATATCTCCTTCACTAACACCTGCGGAAAAATTCCACGCCTCCGGATTCAACCGAAAGTATATACGTTTTTTTATTTCTGGGATATAAGTGCTCCAACCATATTTAGATTTTGCAATATGTAGTTCTGTATCTGGAGACCTATTAATCTCTGGTGATGTTAAATCATCAGGATTAAATTCTTCCTTAAGTATCTTTTTAATAATAGATTTCATATAATATAAATATATTAATTTATTTTATAATCGTTATAATAATTACTTTTAGGTTTTTGATTAGGAAAATAATACTTTAATATTAAATCCCCACCATTAATAATGATAGTTTTATAAAATCCCGAAGGTAATGTTGCACCTGTTTTTAATCTTTGTTTTGTTTTAAATTCAATACTGATGATAATAGAAATATTATGTATTTGGGCAAGTTCTCTTTCATATTCTTCTAAATATTTCCATACTTTCCTATTTAGGTCTTGATGTTGTAAGGCACAATTTAAATAACTAAATGTTTCACTTATCATTTCTCTATTACAATTTTGACTGGCTGCGGGAACCATATGACCTTTATCCCATACATTTTTATAATAATCATGTTTATCGGAAGTATATATAGTATCACATGTAGAGAATTCTAACCCTTTACGGGATTCACCATAATAACAATTCTTAACCTTATATTCAATTAATAAGGGTTGTTCTTTTATCTCACTATAAATTCCTTTGTAATGGTTAGAATAAAAATATACACTGTCTCTTTTTTGTCCATATGAGGTTATAGTAAACAATAAAAAACTATATAATATTAATGATTTAAACATACTATTAATAATCTTTTGTGAAAGAGTTCCAGTATTCTTCAGTCTTCTCCCATATCTCCCCTTGTAGTGAACCCCAAATTCTATTCCTTTCACCACCAGTAATTCCATAAGTTTCGTAGATATGATCCATTAAATCAGTGTGCCATATAGTGTTTGGTGAGCCAATATCACTATTGAAGGCATCGTCTGATGCTAGTGGTGATAAAAAATCATCATCTCTAATACTTGCCGAATAGTTTATCATAGGAAAATAAACAAGTCCCCTATCAAAGTCCCACACTATTTCTCTAAGAACCATATCAACTACCTTATCTACAAACCCCAAATCTACTCCCTCACTTAACTTAGATTCTCTTAGATAATCAACGTGTACTCTTACGTGTGGTGATACATGTTCTTTTTTGGATAATACCATATTAATAATATGTTGTTCATACTTATCCCAAAATAAGTCTTGTATTTCATAATAGGTTAAACCATAAGTGTCTTTTAAAAAATTTTCTAAACATTCTGGTACATAGTTAAAATAAGGTGATTCACTTCCCCAACGCAGACCAACCTGTAAACTTTTACATTTACCATCGAATATATCAATATCTCTATAAGCAGCATTTCTGAATTTAGTGTTCTTAACTAAATCATTATAAACGTAGTCTAAAAATTTTTTTTGTTTATCCATTATCGTTAGGTGTTATCTTAATGGATTTACCATCTATTTCTACTTTAAAGTCATTTGGTGAAAGGTTTTCGAAATAATCTTTTAAATATTTGATCTTACCGTCTTTTCCCTTCATTGTGGTGGGAACATCCACTTGTCTTACATAAGGTGGTTTAGGCGGTTTCTTTTCCACCCATTTAACAGTATTTTTATCTGTAGCGTTTTCATCGAAATCATCTTTCGTTGTAAACTCCCAATACTTATCACCTTTACGTTTTTTATAATAGGTATCACCACCTATATCTCTTACTTGATATTCGTACTGAGAAACTTCCTCCAATAATATTTTTCTTATGATATCTCTCATATCTTCTCTATATCTAAATATTGTGCACCTCTACCTTTATTCTTTAAAGTTATTTCTTTTTCATGTGGATAAAGAATATTATTATTTAATGTCTCCATTACGTCTACTTCACTCTTAGGTACTTTGACCGTCATTAAATAAGCATGTTCACCCATATCACCATAAATACTACCTCTATCGTAATGGTTATTAATTAAGTCTGTTCTATCTTGTGAATAATGACTACCCAACTCATCGTAATTGATTTGGTTTTCATCATCTAAATAAAGTACTCTATATAGAAATAATTCTTCTGGTAAATCTTTTACCCATTTAATCATATTTCCTAATTCTTCCGTTGCAATTTCTGGTGGAGTACCCATACTCTCAAAAGAGGAATCCAAAGACTTTAGTTGATCATCTGATAAATCTTGTGTAGATTCAGTAATACTCCTCCTCCAAAGGCTTTTTTGCTCATGATATTCTTTTTCCCAATTCTCTCTATTATCATCTGGAATATCTAAATCTGGATTTATAAGTTTTAAATGTTTTCTTTTTAATTTATCTGTATACATTGCCCATAAAAAATCAATCTCTGTGGTTTGTGTAATATTATTACCTGCAGGAAACATAATTTGATTGTCACCTACCGCATATATATTATTTACATATTTCTCAAATTTCCTTTTTTCATCTTCTAACAACACTGCTAATTGAAATTTACCAAAAGGTGTTGTTGCAAAAGTAATAGTATTCATCTTCCTATAATATGATGGGTCAACACTGACATCCCTATGGAGTACATTATGGTATATGAACCTAGGTATATGAGTAGGTCCCTCTATTTCGATTTTAGTTTGTTTGTCCATCCTATTGGCAACATTATTTAAAAATCTAATTTCTTTACTATCAATTCTTTTATAGAATGATACGTTGGTGTCAGTACTTAATACGGTAATACCTTTATCCTTAAATATTTCCTTATTTTGTTCTTCACCATAGTTTAAATGTTTTTCTCTCCAAGTATCATTCTGGTGTCGTTCAGTTATAATTGCATCATCTGGAATATCTGGCATACCTGGATTTATAAGTTTTAAATATTTTCTTTTTAATTTATCTTTATACATACCCCATAAAAAATAATTTTCACCTATTTGACTAATACTATTATGTGTAGGAAACATTATTTGATTATCGCCTACCGCATATATGTCATTTATATATTTCTCAAATCTTCTGTTTGAATATTCACCCATAAAGTCAGTAAAATCAAATTTACCGAAAGGTGTTATTAGAAGAAAATCTCCATCAGATGGATCCCCAACGGATTCTAGTTTAGTTTCTTTATCTAGTCTGTCAACAACATTTTTTAAAAACCTTATTTCTTTACTATCAATTCTTTTAAAGAATGGTACATTTGAATCCGTACTTAATATGGTAATACCTTTAGTCTTTAATAAATTTATGTTTTGTTCTCTAGATCTTTCATCCCAATCCTCGTAATGTTGTTCTCTTAATGACTCCAACCCTTTTCTAGTCTTTTCATCTGCATGAATATAACCACTTAAATATATATTTTTAGAGTTTAAACTGTCCCATACAATACCTGACACCATTTCTGTCTCTGCCTGTGTTAATCCGTATGTATTTTTAGCATGTTTTTCTAAACCCGTCCAAAAACCATAATGACCTGTGGAATTATCATTCCACGGACCGTACCCTCTCATCTTAGTACCTGGAATATCATAGTCATCAAGTTCTATTTCTTTTATAATAGAGTCTGCAACTTTAAATAAATATTTAAGTTTCCTACCTTTAGGTTCTTCTGTAGATTCATTTAAGGATTGTTGTTTACTAAGATAGATAACCATCGCCTGATCAGCGTCTTGTTTATTCATCCCATACTTATCTATAAAAATAGATTTAATCTTTTTCTCGTTGGTTAACTTTTTATTCTTACTAAATAAATCATCCACATCTTTATTTACTCTACTACTTAGAGATTCATTTAAATTTGTAGATATCCAATCAGAGTCGTAGTCATCATCCTCATAATGGTCTAAATCTTGATTCTTCACTATACTATCCCATATATCCTCAAAGAGAGTACTGTAATAAGTGTTTAATAACTCTACCGATTCAGATTTAGTTAATCCGTACATGTTTCTAAGATAATTAACACCTGCAACACCAACCCTAAAAGTTTTATCTCTCATATTATCTATTTCCCTTATACTATATACTTGACCTTGAGGATTATCTACATGTGGATAATTAATTAATATCATGACTAATCCATCACGATATATTTTATATTTAGTTTCTTTAAGAAGTTGGTTAGTAATTCGACTTAAAAATGGTTCGATATTATGTTCATTTAATCTACCACCAATTTCAAATACCTCATCACCTTTAAACCATTTTTCTGGTTCACTGGTAGGTACTTTGTCATCCTCATCCATTTCTAAATAACTTTTATAAATATTTTTATAAAATGTAGTATAATAGTTAAAAACCACTTCTTCCATTTCTTCAAAATTTAGTCCATATATATTAGTTAGTTGTTCTTTTTCATAGTCTTCTAAGTATTCAGACTTTCTTCTTCGTTTAGTTAGGTTGTCCTTTACCATTTTCATATCGAAATACTCCATAGGATCTTCCCTCCATTTGTTAACAAGTCCAAATTTTATATCTACACGTATTTTTTTTAGATGTTCTTCATGATGGTTGAGAGTTGTTCTGTAATTGTGTTTATCTTCCCAAAGTCTATACTCTGATTCTTTAAGTAATCTATCTACAACCTTATCTAAAAATTCTTTTTGATTGTCGTTGGATTCAGTTAATATGTTTTCTTTACCTTGTGTTTTAAAAATATGTTTAATGATAAGATAATAAAGAGTATGAAAGTCATTCAAATCTTCATTTATTCCCAAATTGTCTTTTATATAATTTACTGTTTTAGTGGGGGATTCTGATTCATAATCATTATCATATTTAAACAGTAAAACAGGGTTTCCAGATGGTAAATCATCTTTGTAACTCATTTTACTTCGTTGTATTAAATGTTTTAAAACTTTTCTAAAATACGGTGTATCAAAATAATCGTGCCAATATACACCTACCACATTATTTTTAACATCATCTAAGATATCATCTATCCACACATCATACATTAATTTTTTATCCTTATCCATTATAGTAATAAATATTCCATATTAGGAATAAGGATAAAAAACCTTTCGTCTACCTTTATTGGATGAATCTCCCCACTAGTTATTAAGGTAAATATTAAGTCCAATATAGGTGTAAAATAAAAATGCAATCATGTAAGAAAGTGAGGGAGGGTATAGATTGTCAATATAATTATTAAGTTCTACATTACTATCCCAATCTTCTTTTGTTGTCATACTAAATTCAGTTATACCTGTTTCCTTAATTACTTTTACCAGAATATATATAATACTCATCATTCTGAAAGGAAAGTTGGGTATCTCAATAATCCAGTTTACTATTTTTCTAATTATTTTTTTCATCTTCTTTTAGTTTTAGTTTTCCCAAATCTATATCCTACATAGAACCATAAAATGAATCCTATATGACTTATTAATAATATTAATTCTGTTTCACTCATCTTTGTTTTGGTTTATGAATTCTATTGCATTTTCTTTCTTGTAAAAGAATTCTATATCACCTGTTGGGTTATGTGCTTCAGGGTTGATATATGGTCCACACATACTCCATAATGGAGGTTCTTTGAAACCTTTTAACTTTTTTATATCTGGGTGAGTTTCATATTCTTTTACTTTAACAGAGTAGTACTTCATTCCTTCTGTTATATCATACTCATCCTTTGTTGTGAAAATTATCTTTTCTTTATTCATCTTTGTTTTGTTTTAATAACGTGTTCATAACCCTCTCTTGATCTTCCTTACATTGATCCATTCTAACCTCTACTTCAAATTTATTTAAAATAGCCATAATTAATCTTGAATTATCAAAACCTTTAACTTGGGTTTTTGTAGCTTCAAGTATTTCTTTTATGTATTCTTCTTTAATCATCTTCTTTCGGTTTTAGTTCTTTTAAATCTATTTTAGTCTTAACCTGTACACCTTGAAGACCACAAGCAAGGAAATCGCTAACTTCCGTCCATTTATTATACCCACTCATTTGAGGATATTTATTTTTAACTACTTTCATCTTCTTTTGGTTTTATAATTAATTACTAGCCATAAAATTAAGAGTATTGGAATTGTTACCCACCATACCCATTCATATTCATTATATACCAGCATTCCAGCTTTACCAAGTACGTATGTAAAAAGTGGTATCAATACCCAAAGGGTAAAAGTTGATATAGGTTGAGCGTATTTTCTTTTAACTATTCTCATCTTCGTTTTTTTTATAAAGAGGGGGCTGGGGGAGATTCCGACAATTCGGTCGATCAACTCCATATCTCTTTTAATTTGTAGGGGTAAGAAGGAGATCAGGTTTTTATTACTCTCCTTTAAATAAATCGGATCTGACTTTTAGACTCTCTAAATTATCACTCCGATACTTGTTGTTAAAACAAATATAGTGATAAAAAATAATATATCCAAATTAATTTAGATATATTTTAGTTATGTAATGTATATTAGATATCCATACTCAAAAACAAAAAGAGGGGGCTGGGGGAGTTTTCGACAGTTCGGTGGACCAACTCAATGTACTCCCCATTGTCGTTTTAATTTATTTCTATATAAATCCCATAACTGTTCACATTCCTCACCATGAACCCCATAAGTATATCTTACATAAGTCGAAAAAATAGATTCAAAACAAACCTTCTGTAAGTCAGGACCACACCAAGTAGGCCAAGTAGGTTTCACATCTAATATACTCAAATGGAACCCATCTGGTTCACCACCATCGTCATCAATAAAAGGAAAATATAAAATAATTCCCGTATCACCAATAATCATGGGATTTATATAATACTGAGTATCGTCACATAACCACTGAGCAACCTTATCAAGATATTTCTGTTGTTTAGTGGGTGTCATAATATTTTAGATCCCTTACGGAGATTATCTTCTGCCCACAATGGTTGCAAATTTGTGTAATGATTCAACTTAATTATTTCTTGTTCGTTAGTTGCCGAAGACAAAGGTATTATATGATCAATATGCCATTCACCATGATTATCCCAACTCATACCTTTTTCAAATTTAGTTTCCATATATGAACAAAATTCTTCATAAGAAATCCCTAACAGTTCAAAGGTACGAGATTTCTTAGTATACCCACCCACCCAAAAACTATAAGCAATTAATTTACGAGTTACATATTTTACTTTAAAAAGTTTATCTGTTTTTAACTTATGAGGAATATAATGTTTGTTATACTCTCTCTGATAATCCCTAATTGCGGGACGATTACGTTTTCTATAATCTTTCTTTTGTTCTAAGATATACTCTTGATTTTCTACATAGTATTTGCGTCTATACTCCGCAACCTTTTCTGGATTGTTTTTAACATAGTTACGTTTAACTTCCCTATAACAATCTTTACACTTCCTTCTACCTGAATAAAATTCTTTATTCGGTTTTTCAATCGAACATGATGAACATACCTTTTTCATAATATAAAAATTTTACGTTATTAATTATCGTACAATTCTTCTGTCTCTTGTATTAATTGTAATAGTTTAATTAGATTTTCCTCAGATAAGGTAATATAACTATACTTTTCAGTGTTTATATTAACACACCCATCATTATCAAATCTACATTGTATAACGTCTAATTCTTCGTCAATAATGTCTATGCAATATGCACCGTCATTATTTTTTTCTAATTGTGGTTCTTTTAAAATCATAGTACAAATATAAACCAATAATTTTAGAAAACCAAATAAATAAAGGATTTTTTTAAGAAGAGGGGGGCTGGGGGGAGAAGTCAACAGTTTCGGCGATCAACTCCATAAATGACATAAGTATTACAAAAGTAATTGCATAAAAAAAAGGTACTAAATTAATAATACCTTTTTAATAATAACATTTTTTTTTAATATTCTACTTCTTCAGATTCATCATCTGAACCAGTCATAGGGTCTAAAAACATAGTAATCATATACTTACTATTCGGCATATCCATAGAAATATATTTCTCCGAAGGATTAAAACTTCCAGTATATGTATTACCACCAAAAGTTAATTTAAATTCGTCATTTCCATTTTTATCTATAATCGAAGTGTCTGCATACATTATTACCTCATTACCATCTATAAAGGTACGTTTAACCTCAACTTCGTTACCATCTGGACCAATTAATGTCATATCCTCTGAATTACGAGTATCTGTCATAATTTCATCATATGTTTGTTCACCTAACATCCTTGTGTTAGCTTCTTCTATTACTTGTCTTTTTAATTTTAATAATCTACTCATTGTATTTTAATTTAATAATGTTTTCATTATATACCACCTTCAAAGAAATCCTTTTTTAGACAACCACACACTCTACCATTAGGGTCAGTTATTATTAATACCTTGTTTGCGCTTCTATCAACACCATAATCTGTACCTGTCTGAATTTTAACTTTTAAATCATTATTTTCTGACATTGCAGTCATAACTCTTTTCAAATGTGACTCACTACATTGATCAGGCAACTGATTATCTTGTTGTTCCATTTGCGAATAAGAAGATTCTTTTAATGTTCTCTTTACAATTTTTTTAAGATCTGATTCCGTTAATCTGATTACCTTACTATTTTTATTAATTTTCATAATATAATGTTTTTTATTATAAATATACACCCATCATAAAAAAAACCGTTTTAAACGGAATATTAAAAATTTCCTGGAAAAAATTTCCGATAATAAATGTTTACTCAGAAATGGGTGTTGTTTTAGAAATCAGTGTCGTTAGGATCTAACACACCATCGTTATCATCATCAATATCCAATCTATTAGGGATACCATCATTGTCAGTATCTTTAGATTGTGATTCCACACTTTTAAAACGATTCAACTCTTGTGTAATAATATTAAGTAACTGTCCAATCTTATTTCTTCCAATACCTTTATTAATTATTCTATTATTATCTAAAGATATTTTTATATATTTAAGTAATTCTTTTATATCAATAGATAATTCCTTAGAACTAACTGAAAATTCATTCTTAATCATAGAAATGAATTTCATAACCGTTCTTTTCATCTCATAAAACAATTCATCATAAGAACTAATATGATTAATCTGATCCTCTAACCTACGTAATAAATTATTATTAACAATTTTTATTGCATGGATATATTCTTTATCATTATCCTCTTTTAGGATTATTTTTTTATACTGACTTTCATTAATTATTATTTTCATACTTTATAAATATATGGTACAATTAAAAACGATAAAATAAGAAGAGGGGGCTGGGGGAGAAGTTGACAGTTCCGCGAGTCAAGTCTAAATATTATAAAAGTATTATATTATTAATTTTCATCTGGAGGAAATAACTCATCCAATAATGAACCACTCACTAATAGTAATATCCCCAATAAAAAAAATATTACCATCATTTCATTATGAACTTTACAAAATTCTTTATAAGTTCGTATAATACGATTATTGTAACAATTTTTTCAATATCATCCATTAGGTGGTTATTTATTGATCTCGATCGAATTCGATAATGTCCTTAGTCCCCATTACATTATAATATTTATTATATATGTCATTGTCTACATAATATTTACGTATCTTACTATTTATAATACCTGTATACATCCCATGTACATATCTCTTTTCTTCCTCATTTAATGGGAATATATTATTACAGTATCTAATAAAAGGTCCTGAAAAAGGTAATGTATACTGGAAACTATAAGTACTATCTCCAACCAAACCTTTTAAACCTGGATTTACTATGGATGAAAAGGGATAGTGTACCCTCCGTTTTTTATAGTCTATATCAGTCTCCCTTAATATATGTTCTACCACCTTATCTAAATACCCTTTTTGTTTTTCGTTTAAATCTTTTGTGAAATTCTTTATAAATTCAGTATCATCCATATAAGGTAAAACATCCACATGACTCTCATTAATGGTAGTATTTTTAAATAACGTTTCAACATTAGAAAACTTATATATCGGATTATTGTATTTAAACCAATTGTAATAGTTAGGAAGAATATAGTCCTCTATCTCTTCATTAGATAAACCATATATATTTCTACAATGTTTATGAAAATTACTACTTTTATTTGTAGGATAATAAGGTGACAATGTAGTAAACTCACTAAAAGGATATTTCCAGTAGTAATCGTATTTATGCCCAACAGGTTCATCATTGGGAACAACTTTAAATTCTGTTTCAGATTTTAACCTTTCTAATATCTTATCTAAATAATCTTTCTTTTTGTCTACACTCTCATTAATTAATCCATCACTATTTGCATACTCTTTACCAAAAAATCGTGCACCTTCAAAATACTTTTCCCATACGTAGTCTGACTCATGCTCTATCAAATCAAATACTTCAATCATTTCCTGATCAAACTTCCACCTATAATTTTCAAATCTTTTAGGATAAATATCGTAAATAGATGACATTACCCCATCTGATCCAAATACTTCCCAAGTATCACTAAATGGAAACTTAATAATATATACATTAAGGTGGTCAGTATCGTACTTAGTTCTATTAACTAAATGTTCTACTATCTTATCTAAATATTTTTCTTTCTTTTTGTCTACACTCTCATTAATATTTTTATCTAAATACCACGATGATTTATCTTCCCCATCCCAACCTTGTACGTATTTGTATTTATGGTAGACGTAGTTTAATTCAAGATCAGTCAAACCAAAGGTTTCTCCAAAATCAACAAAGTCATCCATACTATTAATTACCCGTGTTGAATCGGGACGTCCATCTACATCTTTGAAACGTTCCACAAAATGGTTTACAACCTTATCTAAATATTCTTCCTGTTTACCCATTACTTATCTTTGTGTTCACAATCATTTTTATGTTTAAACCATCCACCACATTTACACTTTACATAATATACCACTGGACCTACTATCGGAGTGGACGCAACTAAAGTCCATACATTTGGATGCCAATGATCCCCACAAATACCGAACACATGTTTAAAAAACTCTATAATCATAATCTAAAAATTTCTTATTTGGGATAATTCCCCATTTTCATACATTTCCCAAGTACCTACTTTAGTACCCATATCATAAAACATCCTACATACAATATTTGAATATCTATCATATACAATCCACTCACCATCTTTTAACCCATGTTGAAATGACGCTACCGACTTACGATTTCCATTCTCTAAATAAAGAACCCATTTACCATGTCTCCTTTCATTTAAATCGAAATATCCTACTTCCCTAATACTACCGTCCTCATAATAAGTTACCTTTTTGATTCTATCATCCTCTAATGTGGATACCTCATTATTCTGTCCGAAACCTATAGTACTTAAAAATACTAATGTTATTAAAATTAAATGTCTCATATCTATATATATTTTAAAATTTACAATTACTAAAAAATTCCTGGAAAAATTTTACCCCACTTCACCTTTTTATCAGAAATGGGTGTTGTTTTTAGACAATAAGTTTTTGTGTAGTTATTCGGGCCTGATCTTTTGTAGAAGTGATATTACCGTCTTGATCCCTATCTCTAAACCAACATTCCGACATCTTTGGACAATAACTATATTCTCGCTTTAAAAAATTTTTTGAAGTAAGGTAATCCACCGCCTTATTATAATCCTTAAAAAATAAATCTGATTTTGAATACCATTTTGTCATCTCAAAACCTATACTAACGTGATAGATATCCGTAGTGGGTAATTCTGTTTGTTCTCTTAATACTTTTCTAATAATATTTTTCATATAATATAAATATACGAAAAAAAACTATATTTACAAACTCTGAAATTTCCTGGAAAATTCATGGAGAACATCGCCTCCCCCTAAAACGCCAAAACACCCCCAGAGGGAAGGGGGGATACCTAGGGGGTACCCGAGGGGGGGAGCCCCCAATAGGTTAAATAGGGGGGAGGTTTTAACTATGAATTATCCATAAACATAGGGTCCTCCCCCTTACTTAATTATGATAATTATACTATAAAGATACGAATAATAAATGAGAATGTCAAATAATGGGGCATAAAAAAAGGGGGGAAATACTTTGTATAAAACTCTATATTCCTACCCCCTTTCAAGGGTTCTTAGGTTAAAACTATTGGGGATCGTTTTACCTCCTCTCCCTGTTTAATGGTCTGTTGTGCGCTGGTAACCAACCTAACTCTATATTTAACAACCAAACTATCTGAAAGACTGTCCCCCCACCCAGAGGGAAGGAAGGATATCCGTAAAGATATGACAGATTGTGTTACCTCAACATTTTGTGACCATTATATCAAACAACTATAATATAAATATAGTAATAATAAATGAAAGTGTCAATAGTTAAAGTGGTTTTTGTAGTAACCAATCTCTAACTGACATAAATAATATTATAGGCCACCCTATTATTAAACGTAATCTTAACTTAGTATTTAAAGGTGGTATATCTTTTTCATCAGTTTCTTTTATTATCTTCTGTATCATTATTTCTGTAAATAGGGATATTAATAAACCTATCACTAAGTAAGTTGTTATATATATCATAATGTATTATATTTTTTATTTTTCTTTTCTTTATACTTTCTCATATACTCTTCATTATAAAATTGGAGATACGCTCTCTCTTGTTGGATATCACTTTCATATATTACAATAGGGAGTCTATATTTTTCAGGATAGTCAAAAGGATCTACTTTACTCTTCATCATCCTTTTGGTTTTCTAATTTCCCCATATTCTTTCCCATACGGAATCCTAATAGGAAGAACATAAAATATATTAAAGATTGTACAATAACTGTTTCATTCATTATATAATATTAGGATTTTTATTTAATAAAGTCAATTAAAATAATCCCCTTTTTATTTGGTAGTGTGAAAAATTTTTTGTATATTTGTATTGGGTCTGGTTCTGAAATATAACCGAAAGAGTAGACTCCACCCTGCCTATATATTTTTTATATATAAAGTTTTTTAAAAAAACCTTCCCTAAAATTAGGAATTGTCATTTATTATTCGTATCTTTATACTATACGATGAGGTGAGAGACCATAAGGGGCAACCCTGGGCGTATGTGTAAAATTACACTTTGGTCCAGGTGGTGCCCTTCCACCCCCATGTGAATCTAATATAAAGATACGCATTTTTTTTGACACTGCCAAATAATTTAACACTTTTTTTAAAATAAAAATCAAAAAGGATGAGGTTTGTATATGTGGATATTTTTTCGTATCTTTGTATTATGAATAAATTTAAAACATTTAGTCCAAGAGTCGATACCAAACGAAGGTTAGTGATGACACGTTTCTACGCTGGTGTCCGTAATGAAAATTCATTCTGTTATATTATTCATCGTATTACTAAAAAGGAGACTATAGATAAACGTTTCAAATATCTATACTGTTATAGTACCGATGACTATAGTGATGTAAAAGAATTTCATCACGCACAATCAGGTGAACCATACAGGATCTATAAAAGTTCCTTTAAAGGGATATTTAAATTAAAGGACAAATTAAATCCTGTAAACATATGGAAACGATCGCAACAAACATTGCCAACCTTACAACAACCGACCTATTCATAATGACTTTATTAGTCACTGTGTTAGTAGGTATTATGGTATTCATTTATAATGATGACTCTGTAGGTTAATCCCTATGGTGGGAAGTTGTGGGAAGGTACAGTAAAATGTTAATAACTTTATGGGAGAATCATTGATTTTGTCATAAAAAATTAGTATTATTATATACATCCCAAAAATTCTGGAAACTAAATTTAATGTAAATTAACGGAGGACGCAATGTTATTTACCACTTTTGTGCACTAATGTTAACGATATTCCCACTTTTTCCCACCTTAGAGTAGGTTTTTAATAAATACCCATATTATAATGAGGCACAGTGTTTAATTAATATGTACCCATTATAAATATACTAATAGGACAGTATCAGGTACAGTCTAAGAGTATATCTTTTATAATAAATGGTAGGACATTACCGTGACATTTAAGTGTCTTATATGGTCTTATTTAAGATTAAGAGATTTATATAATTTTCTTCTATCTTTATCGGTTTTATGTAGAGATATATTACCTATAGTTTTCACATTTTCTAAATCGGAATATATACTTAGACTATGATAATTTTTATTATAACTACCATTGAGATTAAATCTTTGTGAGTGTACGTAAAACATTACATCTTCATAATTACTATTAATTAAATATTTAGGTAGATTGAATATTTCTACTCCAGTTATTACACCCATATTATTATGTTTGTCTAATACAATATCACCTACTTCGATACTATATTCTTCTTTGAGTATACGAATACTTTCATTAATAAGTCTTTCATTTATTTCCCCATACTTATTTTTTATTTCTTTAAGTATAGGGTTGTCATTTAATACAGTTGAATCTTTCATTTTATTTTTTTTATTACAGTGATGATTATGATCGTGAGTTATGAATCATCATCCTTTTTGATTTTACGATAGTGATACCTATCCTGATATTCCATCCCTATGGGACGTTTTGTTTTAACCTCAGTCCTACGTATCTCTTTTCTTTTTAATTCTTTTGTTACCCTATTAATTTCTTTAATGGGGTTCTTCTCTAATCTTTTTATCAATCTATTTAATCCACCCATATATATTATAATTCTTTAATATAGTATCCACCTATCCCATTAAATGAGGTAAATGAGAATCCTTCTTTTTTTAAACGATATATCATTTTATCTTTAAGTCTACGATCATAGAAATAATCATCTATATGTTTTTCTTCGTGTGGGAATACTCTAACCATTACGGATTTACCTTCTATGTTGTTTAACATCTCATAAACTTTTCTGGTGTTAGTATCTTTACAGAAACTTAGATTGTGTTTACTTAGTTCTTCGTTGAGTAAGTCTGATTTAAATTTATACATTGTGTTAATTTTATTATATACACAAATATAATAATTTTTTTCTACAATGTCAAAATGATCGTGAGTTATGAATCATCATCCTTTTTTATTAAATTTGGATACTGGGAATAGGGTTTTAACATGCACTACGTTAGGTTCTTTTTTATATATAGTTTTCCTCCAAGTACTAGTTCTTGGATCTAACCCATTTTCTTTTCTCCATCTATTAAATAAATGTTCTGAGGACATAACTGCAACATCCTCCCATTGACCAACACCATCAAAACTATAAAATTCAGTATCGAGTTTTATTATCTGTGAAATAAGAAAACCAGGGGTACCTGATTCCCAACCTTTCTTACTTAACTTTTTTAATTCTTTGGATGTAATAATATTACTCTCTTTTTGTTCTTGTAATATAATTCTATTGAATTGTTCTTCTGTAATTACTACTTTCATTTCCTTATGGGTTTCTATATAAATATCATAATGATCATGATTAGTAAACCATCATCCTTTTTGATTTTAAAATAGTTCTTTAAACACCGGTGGTACATTAGGATTGTCCAAATCCAATATTTTACTTTTAATAGTATCTTCACCTATATCTATTGCTTTTGTCATTCTGTGATTACCATCTAACACATAGGACAACTTACCATTCTTTTTAACAATTACTATAGGATAACTTAAGTCCGCTTTTAATATTCTTTCTGGATCAGTTTGTACTCTAGTGAAAGAGTTACCTAAAGTGTCGACTATATATTGTACAGGTATATCATGTACTGTATGGTTAGATAAATAATTTAAAACGTCATGTATAGTTATCTTCTCAGTATCCGTTACCCAAGAAGTGTCTCCCCAACCTTCACTCAATATTTTTCTAATAAGGTTTTTCATACACTAATAAATATCACTATATTCATGATTAGTAAACCATCATCCTTTTTTGATTATGATACTGCGAAAAATGATTGGGTGTAGGACATATCACCATTGGGTGCTTTAACACTTACAGTATAAGGTCCGAATGTATCAACTTCACCCTTATACCCTTTTCCTTTTGCATAATTACTTAGTCTTCCGTCTAAACCACTTACTTGTTGATCGTGTCTTTGTTTATGGTTTCCACCTATAGAACCTCTTGTGGAAAATACTTTATGGGGATTGTTACTATCGGGTTTTAATCCTACCCATCCGTTAGTTACAATTTCATTCCCTTTATTCTCTGAATTAATTTCTATGTTATGTACTCTATAGTCACCACTCTTTAATTTTTGTGAAACTCTCTCCTCTAAATCATCATCCAATCTCTTAGAACCTAATATACCATGTACTAAATCCCAATCCGTACCATTAGGGTAAGGTTGTTTCCCAGTTATATTAACATTCTCAGATTGTTCACTCAATATTCTTTTATTGGCTTCTTGTATTGCTTGTAATTTTGTTTTATATCTCCCCATAATTTCTTTTTGTTTTTATCTTGGGTTTGTAATTGCTCTGCGCATTCTATTTCTTAAGTTTTTGGCATCTGCCCATATATGAGTCAGTCTCTCGTCATTTGGATTTTCCTCTATTGCCCTTCTCATCTTTTTAATAATATCATCTAAGTCTTCATATATATCTTCTAACTTAAAATCATATATAACATCCCACGTTACCGACCCACTTTTAGGATCTGTTTTTATACGTTTGGTTTTAAAATCATATTCACTTAATATTTTTTTAATGGTATCTGTGTGTTCACTCATTTTACCCTTAGTATCAAAAAACTTTAATTCAAATAGTTTTCTCTGATACATTTTTTCCGCATCTTTAAGTTCCCATGAAGTTTGTATGCTCTCTTCATCAATATAGTCAGTATCTATCCAATTACCATTATCTGGATCCACTACTATTCTTCTAAGTGCTAAACCTACATCATAATAATCATTATATGGTGGACCATCTGGTGGTGAAAACTCCTCTCCCTCTGGTGGAGATTGTTCACTTAATACTTTTTTAACAATACTTTTGATATCACTTTCGTTTAATTTAATTACTTTACTCATGGTTTCTTCTTAAAATGATAAGGAACATATTCTTCTAATTCTTTTTTATTAAAATCATACACATTAACAAGGTGGTCAGGATTCATTAATTTTTTATCACTTCTTATTTTCTCTAATTCTAAATTTAATTCTATCCCTAAGTTACCCATATTTCTCTGACGTTTATAATCATTTACCGCTGATGTTACCACACCTATTTTCTCTCCTCTACTTATTTCTTGTTCATTAAGTTGTATGTCATCTACTGGTGGATAATTATATTTAGGTTTTAAACTTACTTTAGTAAATAAATCATTAAACCTTACACCTTTTTCATAATCGTGAGGGAAACTAACTACTTCACCCCCTTTGTTTTCTAATTCTACCCATGTTTCATAGTCTTCACCGCCACCATCAGGATTATTGTGTTGTATAACCGTTACTTTAAATATATCACCATTAAAGGTATCTCTAAAAGTATCACCTAATTGAATATTGGGTATGTATTCATCGTACCCATAATTTTCAGTTAATACTCTCTTTACAATTTTTTTAATATCACTTTCATTTAATTTAATTATCTCACCGTTCTTTTTAATTTTCATATTATAGTGTTTTTTATTATAAATATCACCATGAACGTAAAATAACTTCTAATATTGGATTTATCGGTTATGAGTAAGTTTATTTCTTAAATTAGATGGTAATAAGTTATGTTCTATATATACTGACATTATTTCTCTCCAATTCATACCATCCATCATTGAGTCATTAATAAAACTATTAGTGAAACCATATGTGTCATAATTAACACTATTACCCCACCCATCATTAGAAAACTGTATTGCACTATCAGTTACTATTATTTCTTCATCATTCATTGTATTGTCCTCCTATGTATTAAAAAATTTCTTTCTGTTGTACTAATCGGTGCACTTAAAAATCTATATCTTTCTAAATCCATCACCTCTACTTCTACAAGTTCTTTAATGGTGTATGATGGTACTTTACCCCAGTTAATGTACATATTATGGGGATAATTAGATCCTATAATATAATTATCCCATACTTCATTTAACAGTTCTCTAACCCTCACATTTCTCCTAATTACTTCTTTCGGGTATCTCATATTACAAATATAGGAAATTTTTATATCAATATCAAATAAAAATTAATGTATATGAAGATGAGATAAATGAAAAATATGATAGGGGCTTTAACCCACTCGGCTTTACACTTCATTAATTGATCACTTATCTCTCTTCGTTGGTTTTTCTCTATGTTTAAATGATTTATATATCCCTACAGGTAACCATAGTATAGATATAATAGTGGCAGCAATAATCATCGGTATCGCCCATAAATAATCACTTATTTTTAATTTACTTTTACCCATATATTAATATCTACCTTGTAAATATATGAAAATTACTTGTGGTATTCTCACGCACTTATGAGGTTTACCATTACCATCCATACAATCTATTTCTTCTAATTGGTCTAAATATTTTTTAATTGCGTAGGGTGCGTTACTTAACCTTCTTTCGATAAAAAGTTTACTATAAAGTTTATCACTATCATAATAAGATTCCTTTAATAGTAAGTTATGTTGGTTTTCTGTTATTTTTATCTTCATCACCCCTTTCTTTTAATATGTTATAGTTGTATCCCCTATGTTTCCTATTGTGGCGTCTCCTTTGGGTTGATCCATTTCTACCGATTTAAGTGTATTATCTAAACTTGCTAATAAAGTAGGGATATTTCTACTAAAAATTATATTTTTTAATTTCTCATTGGGGACACTAATACCAATTTTCCCTTTATATGCTTCTTTTACATAACGATCCGGAGTTAGTGTACCAGCATCCCAACCACCTAAATCCGTAGTCCCAGGCCATAAAGGATTTAAATCAATATTACCAAAATCAACCAACAGATCATTATTTTTTATCTTAAATGTCCATGACCCCGCTATCGGCACCACTGAACTATTTAAAACAATATTTTTAGGGTAAAAATTAAGAATGGTGGTTTTACCTGTTTCATTTAATGTGTAACTCATGGAAAAATTACTTTTAATGTTAATTTGTCTACTCACCCCTTTAAATAACCCGTCCGGTACCGATCCCTTAACACCTATAGATACTACCCCATTAAACTCGTTGGTAGTAGCATCAAAATCATCTATTTTCATATAATTAAGGTCTATCTTTATATGTAGATTAAAATAACCCATATCTATGGATCCCATCTTACCCATATATTTTTGATAATATACTGTATCTATATGTGTATTTTCATATTTACTCAATTCCTCATTAATAATTGGAATAATAATACTTTTATTTGAAGTAATATAAGATTTAATTTCCTTTGATAAATTCTCAATTTTATAGGTGTCACTAAGAGTAGGGAAATATTTAAGTATATTCTTTTCTATCCCCATACTTGGTATCTTCTTAGATTTATTTCCTTGTGTTAAATCTTGTAATGTTGCACCTTTTTCTTGGATAAGTTTTATAATATTTTTTACCCATTTTGTGTTACCACCGCCATCTTCTACGATTATCCCCATAATCGATTTTATTCTATTTATTTCTTCTGTTAACGTTTCCATATTCATAAATATCTCTCATATATCTTTTATTACTATTATTGTCGTAATTCTACATCTACTTCTGGTCTCACTTTATTTAATAATGGTGAAAAAGACATAATGTATTCCCATATAATATCTTTTACTTCACCTTGTACTTCCCAACCAAAATCATCATCTTTTAATGCATCAAAAATAGAAAATTCTTTTAATTCATATTCCCCATCATCTTCTTGTACGTTTATATGAACACTTCCTTCTGGATATATTACCGATCCTATCATTATATCGTCTGATAATATATCATTTACACGTCCTTTCGAAATCATAGACTCTCTCCATTCTAATTCTACCGGTAACAACTCATTGTTTGGATCAAAAGAATCTATTATCGTTTCAATACTAAACGTAAAATCATAATTACCAATACCAACATCTAAAGGGAAATCTTTATCAAGTAACCATATTTTTTTACCTATA
>MDSV01190682.1_pt1 | contig 25587 bp, 15 predicted proteins | sample 810851 | NCBI WGS metagenome assembly MDSV01 (sample SAMN05326640, study PRJNA326480) | marine metagenome | isolation source: seawater | place: Atlantic Ocean: North East | collected 2012
CGTACGCGGCGTCTTCGCCTTCCGCCGCGGCATCCGCCGACGCGCCCGCGACGCGCGCGCTGTGCGTCTCCACCTCGCACATCTGCTCCGTCTCCACGAAGTTGGCGACGTTCCCGTCCGCGTCCGCGCCGCGGCAGTGGTGGCGCACGCCGTGGCGCGCGCGCGCGACGCGCGCGACGACCGAGACGACCGCGACCGCGGACCGCGCGCGCGGATCGCGGTCCGACCCGGCTCGGACGGCCACCGTCGCCGAGCGCCACGACCCGCGCGCGAGCGGCGCGAGAAACGCACTCGCCGCGTTTGTTTCGTTGTCGTCGTTTTTTTCGCCGCCCTCGAGGCGTCGAGGACTCCTCGTCGTCTCCGCCAGGAACGCGTCGCCGCATCGCGCGTTCCAGACGAACGCGCGGTCGGCGGCGAACCACGGCGACGGCGACGATGATGCCGATCCACCACGGCAGACCAGATTGACGCGAGGATCGGTCGTCGTCGCGTCGTCGCGTCCGGCGGCGTCGGGTCGCGGCGGCGTCGCGTCGCGCCGCGCGCGCGAGCGCGTCGCGTCGTACCGCGCCGGGTCGCCGGAGAGGAACAAAAAGGTCGTCTTCGGATCGAGCGCGTTTCTCAGCAGCCGCAGTCGCTTGCGTTCGTCGCGCCTGTCCGCGCGCGAGAGCGCGCGCGACGCGCCTGGTGAGGCGCACGACACCGCGTCGACCGCCGCGGCGCGGAACACTCGGCACCCGCGGACGACGCCGACGCAGACGCACCTCGAGATGACCAGCAGATGCACGCCGGAGGGCGTGCGCACCGCGCCCGCGCACCCGTACACCACGCGCGAAGAGACGCGCGGCGCGTCCGCGATGAGCGCGCGCGCCTTCTCGCGCGGCTCCAGGCGCAGACGCCCGGGGCCTTCGCGCGTCACCACCAGCGACGACGCGCTGTCCTCGTCGTCGGGAACGAGAGCGATGAGCGTTTCGCCGCGCACCAGCGTGAACCGAGGCGGGGACGGTTCGTGCGCGTGATTCCCCCCGGGCGCGTCGCCGGGCGTGACCCGGGCGCGACATGTGCTGAGCCCCATGCGCCGCGACGCTCACCGACGCCCCGCCATGACGATCGTCGCCGCGCGCGGCTCGAGGTGACAGGTTCCGAGTCGAGGAGTCGAGGTGTCGTGTTTGAAGTTTTTTAACCGTCCGAGAGAGCGTGACGATAAACGGATTGTCCTCGAGCGCCGCGTTGCAATCGCGCGCGCGCGCGTGACCCGATGTCGGACGAAGTAGCCTCGCCGCGTGCGTCGAGCGGCGACACAGCGTCGTCGTCGTCGCCGAAACCCGCGGCGGAGGATGCGGAAGGCCCCGAGGTGGACCCCGCGGAGCCGTTCGTTTTCGCGTGGCGGATCGTCGCCACCGCGTCTGGAAAAGCAGAGGGATGGTTCGCGGACCGACTGCTGGGCAACCTTCTTCCTCTGGCGTTCGAGCTCGCCGGCCGCGACGACGCCGCGAACGCGGTCCGAGAGACGCTGACTCGTGGCCACCCGAGACGCGCGCGGCTGGTTGGAGCCACCGGCGCGGTCGCGGCGGTGCTCGTGGCCATCGTCGCCGTCGTCAGCGTCTCCTTGTTCAAAAAAGCCTTCGTCTTCGCCGCGGACGCCGCCGCGAGCGTCCTTGGCGCGGCGTCCGATTTCGCGTACCACGCGCTGTGGCGCCCGCGGTGGTACGCCTCGTTCGGCAGCGCACTGGGCGTCGCGTGGCAAAAGAAAGTGCCGTGGGCGCGCGCCCTGTGGCCCAACTTCCTTCTGCTGTGGCTCGCCGGCGGCGGGTGGTGGGGCGTCGCTGCCGTCGCGGCGACGACGCTGGCGTGTGCGCTCACCGCGCTGGCGTTCTGGATCGACTGCGCGTTCTTCCTGGCGTTCGAGCACGTCGTGCGCGCGTCGTGGCTGCCGTGGTACCTGAAACTCGTCTTCGGCGTCTTCGTTCTCGTCGCCTGGGGCTTCCTGGGCCTGCTCGCGCTCGCGGGCCTGGCGCGCGCGCAGCAGGAGGCGCGGCTGGCGACGGACCCGGACTCGCCCGTGCTGCCGAGCCTGGCGTACGGCGACGCCGAGGGCGAGGTGGCGCGCGTGCTGCTCTGCACAGAGTACTTCGGCGTGCTGGAGGTCCCCGTGACCGCGGACGACGCGGAGATCAAGAAGGCGTACCGCAAGAAGCTGATCGTCGTGCACCCGGACAAGAACCCCGGGAAGGCGCGCTGCGAGGAGGCGTTTGACCGCGTGAAAACCGCGTTTGAGAAGATCGGCAGAGAGGAGGACCGGGCCTCGTACGCGGGGGCACTGGCGGAGGCGCACCGGCGGATGCACCACGCGGCCACGGCTGCGGGCGGCCCGACGTCGACGCACGCCGCGTCGCCGGGCGCGCGCGCGTCCAGAGCTCCCGAGCCCGCGCCCAGGTCGCGGGGGCCGCGGGGGCGGAAGGCGAAGCGCCCCCACAGGAACCACGGGTGACTTTCGCCACGCGCGTTCGCCTTCTGCGCGTGCGACCGATCGAGACTACGTGTAGACTAAACGTAGCTATGCCGTAGACTAATAAGCTAACTCACCGCGCGTTCGACTCGCCTCGCGGCGCGCCTTCCTCGCCGTTCTCGAGCGCCGGCGCGGCGTCGGCGGCGCGGCGACGGAACGGCGCGTGAAGCGCATCCGAGAGGCGTTTGGTTTTGGTCGGGCCGAGTCCCGGCGTCGCGGCGAGCGTCCCGGCGCCGGCGCGCATGATGCCCGCCAGACTCCCGAAGTTGGCACCCAGCGAGCTGGCGTCCACCTTGTTCACGCCGCGAACGGCGGTCAACGCGCCGGCGAGCCTCGAGACGTAATCGGAGTCGCGGCGTTCCTTGATGGCGTCTGGGGATTTCTTCTCGAACGCCTTGAGCGTCTCGACGTACCGCGCCGCCTCTTCCGGACTCCACGCGCACAGCAGCGCGCAGTCGCCCATGGCGGCGATCTTGTTCACCTCGCCCAACGGTTTAACAGCGTCCTCGGTGTCCACCAGGCACAGCACGGCGCGCGTGCGGAACGCGCGCCGCAGCGACGCGACGCGCGTCGCGAGGTACTTCGGGTGCAGCAGATGGTACCGCAGCGACACGAACACCGCGCACGCGTGTTCGCCCAGCACGAAGTCGGGCAGGACGTCCGCGAACGCCCAGCGCACGCACCGGACGTGCCGCAGCAGCGGGTTTCCGTTCTGCGACCGGCTCACCAGCACCACGTTGGGGTCCCGGTGCTCCGGGACCGATTCCGCGGGAAGGCACGTCACGTGCGCCGAGACGGCCGAGGCGACGCGCGCGGGCGGCGGGCCTTGCTGCTGGGAAGGCGCGCCCGCGCCTGAGCTCGGGCCGGCGCCACCGCCCCCGTTCGCGCTCGCGAACCCGAACCCGCGCCTCGGGTCGTCGCTCATGACGACGCGCGGGCGCGCGCCTGGAAGTGCGCCACGGATCTGTCGAGCCGTCGTCCGAAGATTCGTCAAGCGCCGTCGCGCGCTTCCGCCAGGAGTGTCACTTCTCGTTGTTGCTTTCGGTTTCGTCCACTGATGGTGGCGCTCGGCGCGTGCGGCGCCGCCGCGCCGGCTCCCGCGCGGGCGACGCCGCGCGGTCACGATCGCCGCCCTCGCGATCGACGACGCGACGGCGTCCGGTGGAAAGCGACGTCTTCGCGATCGATCGTCGCCGCCGCGTCGGGTCGGGCGGGATCGGGTCGGGGTGCCCACGATGAGGCGAAGGAAGCCGCTTCTCTGCTCGTTGCCGTGCTCTGCGGCGGCCCGAGCGCGGAGCGAGGCATCTCGCTCAACTCCGCGAGGTCCGTGTTGGACCACGTCCGAGGTCCGGGGATCGACGTGGAGTGCTTCTACTTCGACCGCGCGCTGCGCGCGTACGCCGTCTCCACCAAGCAGATGTACAGCAACACGCCCAGCGACTTCGACTTCAAGCTGCGCCGTTCTGTCCACCGCGACGCGGCGCGATTGACGGGCGCGGAGATCTCCGAATCGGAAACCTCCGATTCGTTCTTCCCCGACCCCGCCTCGCTGGCGTCGCACCTCGCCGCGAGGCGCGCCATCGCGTTCCCGGCCGTGCACGGCGCGTTCGGCGAGGACGGGGATTTACAGGCGGTCCTCGAACGCGCGGGCGTGCCTTTCGTGGGTGCCGCCTCCGCCGCCGCCGCCGTCGCGTTCGACAAGGCGCTCTGCGCCTCCGCGCTGCGCGCCGCCGGGTTCCCCACGCTGCGCGCGTTGGTGCTCCAGTCTCCGCTGTGCCGATCGCGACACGCCACTTGTGCGACGCTCGCGAAGTGGTTCGAAGACGAAAACCTGCACGCCGCGAACGCGTGGGTGATCGTGAAGCCGTGCGGCGGCGGCTCGAGCCTCGGCGTCGTCGCGGCGCGCGGCGTCGACGACGCCGCCGACGCGGCGTTTCGTTCGCTTCGCGACGACCCGGAAGCGCACGTGCTCGTCGAGCGCCACGCCGGCGTGGCCACGCCGGAGTTCACGGTGGTCGTGCTGGAGACCGCGCGCGGACCGGTCGCGCTCGCGCCGACGGAGGTGGAGATCACGGCGGAAACGCCGCGAAACCGAACTGAACACGGCGGCGGCGGCGACGACGTCGACGCGCGGGAGTTGGTGTTTGATTTTCGCAAGAAGTACCTGCCCTCGTCGCGGGTGGCGTACCACGCGCCCGCGAGGTTCGGCGAAGCAGGTGTCGCGCACGTGCGGCGGCGCGCGGAAGAGGCGTTCGCCGCGCTCGGCTTGCGCGACTGCGCGCGTCTCGACGGCTTCTACGTGCGGCGTGACGACCCAGTCTTGGTGCGAGGAGCCCGACGGTCGCGCGCGAACGGCGCCGCCGACGCCGAGACGGTGAAAGAAACCGAGACGTTTGCGCGCCCCGGAGACGTTTTCGAGCCCGTGTTCGCGGACGTCAACGTCGCGAGCGGCATGGAGCAGACCAGCTTCCTGTTCCTGCAGGCTGCGCAAGCGGGCATGTCCCACGGCGCCGCGCTCAGGGGCGTGCTGGCGAGCGCCTGCAGGCGCGAAGGCGTGCCCACGCGGAGAGCCTCGTCGGCGCGAGACGGCGCGAAATCCTCGCCCGAGGCGGAAAGGAAGAAAACCAAAGTGTACGTGTTGTTCGGCGGCGACACGTCCGAGCGGCAGGTGTCTTTGACGTCCGGCGTGAACGTGTGGCTGAAACTCCGGTCGAGGCCCGAGTTGGACGCCACGCCCGTGCTCCTCGCGCCCGGCGGCCTGCGCGCCGTCGGGGCGAAGCTGGAGGACGCGACGGTGTTCCGTCTGTCGTACGCGAGCGCGCTGCGCCACACCGTCGAGGAGGCGGCGGCGGCGGCGGCGGCGGAGGCGGACGACGGCGAGACGCGCTCGACGTCGCGACGATGTCACGACGCCGTTCGCGCCGCGTTGCGCGACGGCGGTTTCTTTTACGACGAAACAGACGCGAACGATGACGTCGGTGATGTCGAGGGCGAGAACGGTGTCGTGAAAGAGTCCCTGCGCGCCTTCGCGTCGCGCGCCGCGGCGGAGGACGCCGTCGTGTTCGTCGCCGTGCACGGCGGCGTCGGCGAGGACGGAACGCTCCAGGCTTTTTTCGCCTCTCGCGGCGTGGCGTTCACCGGGAGCGGCGCGGCGGCGTCCCGGCTGTGCATGGACAAGAACGCCACCGGGGCGGCGCTCGCGGCGGCGCGCCTGGAAGGCGTCACGACGTGCCGCAAACAGACGCTCACCGCGTGGGAGATGTCCGAGGCGCTCGCGAAGAGCGCGAAAAGCGCGGCGAGCGTCGACTTTTCTGACGCGCGCGCCGCCCGGGATCCTCTGGGCGCGTGGTGGGAAACACTGGTCGCCGCGGTGGGCGGGAGCGCGCGCGACGGTTTGTGCATCAAGCCCAACAGCGACGGGTGCTCCACCGGGGTGGCGCGCCTGCGCTCGAGCGCGGATCTGTGGCAGTACGCGTCGGCAGTGACGCGCGGCGCCGCGACGGCGGCGGTGGGCGACCAGTCCGTGGCGATGCCGTCGCCGCCGCCGTTCGCGTTCGTGGTGGAGCCGTTCGTCGTCGCGAGCGCCGTGGAGGTGTTCTTCGACGCGCGCGCGGGGACGGAACGCGTGCGTTTCAAACCGACTGTTTCGAGCGACGACTCGCGCGACGAGAACGACTCGATCGAAAAGCGTTCGCGTCGGTATGTGGAGATCACCGCCGGCGTCGTCGCCGGCGCGCTCGGCGCGGCGCGGTGCCTCCCGCCGTCGGCGACGGTGGCGGAGCGCGCGTGCGCCGTGCTTTCGTTGGAGGAGAAGTTCCAGGGCGGCACGGGCGTGAACTTGACGCCCGTGCCTCCGGAGCTCATCGAGCGCGAGGTTTTGCGAACGGTGCGCCGTCGCATCGCGAGCGCCGCGAACGCGCTGGGAATCGAGGGGTTCGCGCGCGTCGACGCCTTCGTCGACGCGCGCACGGGCGACATCGTGGTCATCGAAGCCAACACGGTTCCCGGGATGACCCCGTCCACGGCGTTGTTTCACCAGGCGCTCGCGGACGTGCCGAGCGTCGAGCCGGCGGCGTTCCTGGCCCTCGCCGTCGAGCACGCGGTGCGTCGAAGGGACGAACGCCCGTCCGGGACGTACGAGCCGCCCGGTGTCGAGGAGACGCGCTAGGCGAGCGCGCGCGTCGAAGCGCTTTTTCGTTCAATAGACACGTCCATGACGTCAGAACTTGTCAAAAAATTTTGCCACCCGAGCGTCGTTCCGTGGTCGTGGTCGTGACGTCACGACGTGCTCCCTCCGTCGCCACTCCGCGTCGCGCTTCGTCCCCGGCCCTTCGTGGATGTCTCGCCCGCGCGGCGCGCCTCCCCCGAGCGGCAACAAGCTCGTGACCGCGGGCGCGCTGTTCGCGTTCGCGTGCGTCACGTTCTCCGCGCCCATCCTGCTGACGGGGTCCGTGACCAACCCGCTGTGGACCTCCCCCGACAACCTTCCCGTCGCCGCGGTCCGCCGGGGCGCGTTCATGAACAGCGGCTCGAAGGACGTCGGGCTGGACGCGACGCAAGGACCGACGCTCGTTAAGCGCGAGTGAAGCGCCCGCGACGGGAGATGTCGAGCGAGGACGCGCGCGCGAACGGCGAGCTGGACCCGCGACACCTCGATCTGCTGCGTCGGTACCGAGACGCGATGCGCAATCTGCTCAGCCTGAGCCGCGCCGAGTACGCGCCGCGCATCGATGCCACGACGAACGAACGCGAAGACGAAGACGAAGACGAAGACGAACGTCACGCGACAAAAAACGCGACCGGGCCGCCTTTGACGCCCTCCTCCGTGCTGTACGCGTCTCTGGTGGTGGCGCCGACGCGGCGCGTTTTTTCGTGGGCCGTCCCGACGAGCGAGGCGCTCGCGGCGGTGGAGCGGCACGCCGGCGGGCACTTGCTCGAGATGGGCGCCGGGACGGGGTTCTGGACCGCTCTGCTGCGCGCGAGGGGGAACATCCGACGCATCGACGCGTTCGACATCGCGCCGTGCGACGGCGAGGACACCAACGGACACCACGCGACGATATCGCGCGAAAAAAAAGCGTTCCGGAACCCGCCGCCGTTCGCCGCCGTGCGCCGCGGGACGCCCGAGACTTTTATGCGCGCGCTCGAGACGGGAACAAACAAAATAGCGTCTCGGCGTCGCGAAGACGCCGCGGCTTTGTTGCTGTGCTGGCCGCCGCGGGAGGAGCCTCCCGGAGGCTCGGGCACGCCACCGGAGGTGTCCTCGATGGCGAGCCGCGCGCTCGAGCGCTTCGAGGGCGACGCCGTGCTGTACGTCGGGGAGCCGCCGCCCGACGAAAATAACGAAAAGCCGCGCGGCGACGGGACGCGCGACGAGACGAAGGAAAAAAAAGCCGTTGGTCGCCGCGGCGCCACCGCCGGGCCCGCGTTCCACGACGCGCTTCTCGCGGAATGGGCCTGCGTCGAGCGCGTACCGCTCCCGCGGTGGCCGGGCGCGGCGGATGCGCTGACGGTGTGGCGGCGGAAGTCGCCGCGGGGGAGGGAAAAAACGCGCGCGAATCGCCGTCGCGACGCGCCGGGTCCGCGCGACTCGCGCGACTCGGACGCGAAGGCGAGTGACGAAACCGTCGCGTACCTCGACGACGCGTGCGAATCCGCCGCCGCGCCGAGGACGGAGACCACCGAGCCCGTCGCGATGACGCCGTCGCCAAAGGCGGCGGCAGAGCTCGAGACGCGCCGCGCGCTTCTGCGTGAGGCGCGCGAGGCGTGGGAGTCGGCCACCGTCGCGGGTCTCGCGGCGCGCGCGAGCCGAGGCGGCGCGCGCGCGATGCGCGGCGCGGAACAAACCGCGCTGCGCGCGGTTCGCCGGCGGAGCGGCGTTTTCCGAAGGCTGGCGCTCGCGTTCCTGTGACTGCGCGACTGCGCGAGCTTTGACGCGTGTTTTTTTTGGTGAAAACTTTCGTGAAACGCCGTACACACGCACACTTTTCGTGTCTCCCGTCGCGTCTCGCGTCACCGCGCGGTCCCCGAACCCGACGGGTCCCTCGCGCGCGCCGCGGCGGAACGCGCGCGGTACTCCTCGTGCGTCGCCCTGGCGACGCTGCTCCGGTACCGGACGGCGCGCGCACGCCGGAGCAGCGCGCGCGTTCCGAACCGCGCGACGTCCACGCCCGCCTTCGCCGCGAGCGACTCTATCGTCTGCCGCTTCGTCCAGCCCTGCGCCCTGGCGACGCCCGGCAGGTACGTCGCCGACCCGAGGAAGCGTCTGTCTCCGGAAGGCTCGAAGAACTCGCACGTCACCCCGTGCGCGTCGAGGTCCCAATCGTACAGGCGCCTCTCGACGGACGCGTCGTCGTCGTCGTCCTCCTCCGCGGCGACGACGCCCGCGAGGGTTTCCGTCGTCGGCAGCGCCTCGTACGAGTGCAAGAGGGAGACCTTCACCGCCAGGCGCTCCACCTCCGCGGAGGTGGTCACGGGCTCGAAGCGCGAGTCGCGCGTCCCGGCGAGGAGCGCGTACTCGCCCAGCCCGCCGCGCAGGCGCCGGGGGTTGAGCGTGCCGATGCACCCGCGAAGGATCGAGCCGCGCGACGTCTCCCAGGTGACGAAGAAAGGACTGTCGGCGCGCGCGGACGCGCCGTGTCCGCGCGGAGAGAGAAGGAGACGGTCGTCAGTCTACGTCGGGTATCGACGGCGCGTTCGGTCGTCGCGCGAAAAGAGCGCGAAGGAACCGACGTCGCGAGAGACGCGCTCGAAAGCGCTCCGACGAGAGGGGTCGCTTTTCGGGAACGAGATCGTGTCGGGACGCGCGACGTACCACGTGTGGTCCGCGTACCGCGGCGGGGGAGGTACCGCGCTCGGTGGGCCGGAGATGTGCGCGAGTAACACGTCGAAACACTCGAAGCACATCTCCTGGGTGTGTCGCGGGAAGCGAGGAGACGGGGGAGGGCCGGTCGGGGCTCGATGTTAGTTCCCGGCGTCGGTTCGTCGTGCGCGGGAGCGCCTCGAAAGCGCGCGCGTCACGCGTCGAGCTCCGGGTTCGCGCGAACGTGCGCGCGCACCTTGGTCGCCAGCGCGGGCGCGCTCGTCGAAGCCATCTCGACCGTCCTTCCAGGCGGAGACCGCGCCCCGCGCGGTGACGCCGCGAGGGTCTCTGGTCCGGTCGTCGCGACGAACTTCGGCACCGACCTGGTTCGGCGTGCCGGGTGCCGCACGCCGACATTTTTTTCATGCTGTCCAGACCAGCAGACGCCAGATTGCTCGCGAGCATAAAAATGTGACCAGATCAGCATGACAACCTGAAAAAAATCTCAAAACTTCGCCGCCGGATGATGATAGGCTGTTTGCAGACCGCGCGCGGCGCGACACTAGAGGCCGCGCACGCCTGCGACGCCGCAGCCTCGCACACGCGCTCCATCAGAGCTCTTTCCACACGCGCGGCGAACGTATCGCGTCAAAGTTTGGTGCGTCCCGCGAGCGTCCACCGCCGTCGAAGATCCGATGTTCATAGACGCCTTTCTTTCTTGGGTTTGTAATTGCTCCGTTGGACAAATCAGCCGGCGCGACCGCCGCGGCACGACGCGCGACGCGCGCGCGCGCGAGCGAGCACCCCTCTCGCCATCCGGCGTCGTGTCTGAGGCGCAGATCCGACCGGTCGAGCCGACCCGCACGGCGGTCTCGCACCGCGAAGACGGTTCCTGGGGGGAGTGCCTGCTCTGAGGAAAAAAAACCAGTTTGATGGCACTTCACGCTGGTTTCTTTCGCAGTGAAAACGTCTCTGACGACTTCCGTTGTCTTTCCACTCGTCATCTTCTCTCCCACGCTGACGCAATGCAGAACTTATACGGGCAGTCCTCCGCAGAGATCATGCAAATCCAAGGCGCCGCTTCGGCGGTCCAAAAGTCGCGCCGCCGCGCGGGGGATATTGGGGCGACGCGCGGCTTCGCGCGCGAGTGGCGCGTGGCGTTCACTTCTGCTCGCGGGGATGTGCGCGGCGGTAATCGTCGCCGGCGCCGCGGAAACAGCATCAAGTTTTCAGCTGGTGGACACGGGTATCACTGGGATCTATAAATTTAACGGCGCTGCTCTGACGGGCGACGGCAGGGTGGTGTTCGCCCCTTATAACGCCGACGGCGTGGGGGTATTTGATCCGACGAACGACATTTTCACGTTGTTGGACATCAGCGCCAAGATCAGCATGGGCGCTAAATTTGTCGGCGCCGCTCTGGCAGGCGACGGCAGGGTGGTGTTCGCCCCTGAGAACGCCGACGGCGTGGGGGTGTTCGATCCGAGGGACGACAGTTTCACGTTGTTGGACATCAGCGCCAAGATCAGCTCGGACATTAAATTTCTCTTCGCCGCGCCGGCAGGCGACTGCAGGGTGGTGTTTGGCCCTTTCAACGCCGACGGCGTGGGGGTGTTCGATCCGACGAACGACAGTTTCTCGTTGGTGGACATCAGCGCCACGATCAGCACGGACTTGAAATTTGCCGGCGCTGCTCTGACGGGCGACGGCAGGGTGGTGTTCGCCCCTTATAACGCCGACGGCGTGGGGGTATTTGATCCGACGAACGACAATTTCACGTTGGTGGACACGGGTATCACTGGGACCTATAAATTCTGGGGCGCCGCTCTGGCGGGCGACGGCAGGGTGGTTTTCGCCCCTCGTAACGCCAACGGCGTGGGGGTGTTCGATCCGAGGGACGACAATTTCACGTTGTTGGACATCAGCAACACGATCAGCGGACCCAATAAATTTCGCGAAGTTGCTCTGGCGCTCGACGGCAGGATGGTGTTCGCCCCAGATGCCGCCGCCGGCGTGGGGGTGTTCGATCCGACGAACGACAGTTTCACGTTGGTGAACATCGGCGACACGATCTCCATGGACCATAAATTTTCTGGCGCCACTCTGGTGGGCGACGGCAGGATTGTATTCGCCCCTTTCAGTGCCGACGGCGTCGGCGTTTATTCCTACCCCTTACCCCCGGCACTCCCGAACTGCACGTCATGCGAAGCGAAACTTCATGGATATGGACTCATCGTGGACCGCATCGTGAAAGGAGAGTGCGTCGAGGGTTAGGCTCGCGGGCGGTGTATGTGCCGTCGCGAGGACGCCGACGGCGTTCGCGTCGTCGCGGCGCGCGCGTCGAACGTTCCACGTAGCGAGGTCCTTTTACTGAAGGAGGTTTACGACGCTCGCTCGCTCGCTCGTAGCGCGCTCGCTAATACGCGTAGCCAGACCCACCGCGGGAGAAGGAGGTTCTCGTCACGAAAAAATCCTCGGGGGCGCGCTCGCCCCGGGCGTCGACCGATACCGCCCTCCGCGCCGTCCGCCTCCCGAAGCTCTCGATACGACGTTTCCTTTCGAACGCGCGTTCGTCGCGCGGTCACCGGTCTGCGCTCGCGCCGCGCAAGCTCGGCGGCGTCGCCTGGTAGCTCGCGCGCAGGTACGCCACGATCTCCGCGCTCTCGAACATGGCCACCCCCGTGTTGGGGTCCTCCAGGTACGGCACCTGGAACGTCCCGGCGCGCCGCTGCAGCGCCGTGCGCCGCGGCGACCCGCGCGCGCACGGCTGCGAGACGTACGGGATCTCCAGCGCGCTCAGCGTCTCGCGCACGAGCGCGCAGAACGGCGACGCCTCGTACGCCCAGAGCTGCAGCGGTTTGAGGGGTGCCACGGAGGGCCGCGCGTAAAACGCGCCGGCGACGCCGCGCCGGAGCGCGCCGGTGGCGTCGGAACGAGAAGAAAGCGCGTCTGCGCCGCCGCGCGCCGCCGTCGCCAGGCGCGCGCGCGCCGTCGCCAACGGGCCTGGCGCCACCAGGGGGGACGGCGCCGCGCCGTCCAGGTACGTCGCGTACAAGTACTCCACGATGGCGTCCGCGCCGCTCAGCGCGACGCCTGTGCTCGCGTCCACCAAGAAAGGGAGGCTGAGCGTCTCGGGAACGGTCTCCGTTTCCGGCGGCGCGTCGCCGAGTTTTCGGGCGTTTTCTCGTTCGGAGGCGAGGAGCTTCCTGTGCCTGGTGGCGCCCAGCGGGCACGGGCGCATCTCGCACGCGAGGTCGAGCATGCAGAGCGCCTCGCGCACGCGCTTGGACCCGCCGCACCCCTCGCGCTCGAACAGGCGCAGGGGAGGAAGAGACGCGAGAGATGCGCCAGACGCGCCGCCGGCTTCTTCGGGACGCTCTGCGACGCTCCGCGACGCGTTTTTAGGCGCGTCCGCGGCGTCGCCCGCGGCGTCGCCGACCGAAAAACCTGGCGCGGCGTCGCCGCGCACGAAGCCGCCGGCCAGCTCCTCGCGCGCCTCCGCTTCGCGCGCCGAGCCCAGCCGACGCGACTCGGTGAACCTCGCCCCCAGCGCGCGCACGAACGCGTACTCGTCCGCGACGTCCGAGCCCAGCCAGGGGCGCCAGCCGTTGACGAACAGGCCGGACGCGCCGCGAAGCACGCCCGCGGCGGCGGCGCCCGCGAGCGCGCCGAGCGCGCCGTCGGCGACGGCGAACATCCGCGGCTTCGGCGGCGACGCGCGCGCGCGGCGCGCCGCGGCTTCGGCGGCGGACTCCTCCTCCGCCGCCGCCGCCGCCGCCGGGCCCACCGCGGTGGTCCTCACTTCGTCCTGCGCGGGGGTCCACAGCGCGTGCGCGCCGTACGGCACGCGCGACGGCAGCGCGATGCGGCACACGGGCCCGGCGGCGATGTTCTTGGCGTCGAGCACGACGCACTCCGACCGGCCGGTGGCCGCGGCGTCGCACAGCGCGCGATCCGCCGGCCCGAGGCCTTCCTCGTCCTCGGCGCACGCCGCGTCGTCGCACGCCGCCGCGCACGCGGCTTCGTCGTGCACGTACAGCACCAGCCAGCCGTCGTCCTCGTCGCGCGCGTTCGTCGCAGGCACGAACTGCTGCTCCATGCCGTACCTTCCTATTCCGTGCTCGTACGCCTCGGAGGCGCCCGTCTCGAAATCAAACTTGACCACGGCGTCGAATTTCAGCTGCGCGTCGTTCGCCAGAGAGCCCTCGTGCACCCTGCCCGCGTAGGCGAACCTGTTCTTGACGCCCGCGAAGGCGTCGTTGATGCGGGGCACCTCCACGACCTCGTCGAACAGCCACCGCTCGGACACGACCTTCCCTTCGTCCGGGTCGATGACCCACTCGTGCGCGCGGGGGACGGCGTCGCCGCGTCGCAGCGCCTCTCGAATCCACTCGCGCGTCCCGTTCGCCGCCAGCGCGCCGTGGAAAAAGCCATCCTCGCGCACGCCCGTGACCACCACGTTGCCGCTTTCCTCGCACTCGTACGCGTTGATGAAGTGGTACACCATCTGCGCGCCCGCGCAGTCGCACCAGCGCACGTCCCCGACGACGTCGCCCGTCACAGGGTCGCGGTCGGCGAGGCCGAAGCGCGCCGTCTGCGCTTCGTCGTACTGCAGCGGGTGGTTCCCGCCGAGCATGCGCGCCGGCCGAATGTTCATGGAGCCCTCGAAGAGCACGACCCGCTTCGTGGTGACGCAGAAGTCGTGCATGAACGTCGCGCCCTGGAGCGCGTTGTGCCACAACGACGTCACGTCGGACATCTTCCCCGTCTCGCCGTCGAGCGCGCCCAGCGAGATGTGCGGCGGGTACACCGGGTTGAACCCGAAGAAGTGCAGGTGGCCCGTGTCCGGCGCGCGCTTCGGGTGCGCGGTGAACGGCACGTAGAACGGGAGCTGCCCGTCGAAGTCGCACGCGCCCTTCGTCTCCAGCGAGTCCGCGTCGAGCTCCCACGGGGGCATCGTGTCCTGAAGCGCCAGCATCTTGCCTCCGTAGTTCGCCAGCGCGGTGTTGGCGGAGTCCTTCAGAAAGTACCCGCCGCGCAGCAGGTTGTGCACGGCGTGCGGCAGGAAGGACTCGCCGGCGGCGTTCATCAGGGGCGCGAACAGGCGCGTCTCCGCCTCCAGCTCGTCGTGCCAAGAGTTGGTGCGCACGTACCGGTTGCGGTACGTGACGAGACGGGAGGGGGAGGAAGCTGGTTCCGACGACGTCGCGTCCGCGCTCTCGCCGCTCGCGCCGCCGGTCCGTTTCCGTCTGAAGTCCATCGCGTACACCATACCGTCGCCCTCGAACCAGTGGTGCCACCCGTCCCCGAACCCGAGCTTCGGCTGGTCCGCGCGCGCGCCCCACTTCTTGTAGTGCTCGCGGCCGAACTTGGGGTTCGGGCCGACGTACGAGAACTTGCCGTCCGGGAAGCCGGCGGGCAGCCGCCCCACCACGCGCATCTCTTCCGGCGAATCCGAGAGCGACGAGTCGATCCCGACGAACCCCTCGAACACCTCGGAGAAGCTCCCGTTCGGAGCGATTTGCTCGAGCGTGTCGTCCTCGTCCGGAGAGGCGCCGCCGGTCTCGACCACCGCGGTGAGCTCCTCGGTGAGGGGCTGGAAGTTGCCCGAGAGGAACGCAGCGGCGTGTTCGCCGAAATCCGCATCCGCCAGCCGCGGGCCCGCCACGCGATCGGCGTCCACGTACGCGGGGGGCTCATCGCTCGCGTCCCGCGCGTCGAGGACATCATCGTCGTCCGCGGCGTCCGTCTCCACGAGCACCGTGGACGACCCGCCGGTGGACACGGACACCGCCACCGTGGCGCGTGATGTGTCGCGCGAAACCAATCGCCTCGGCAGTCTCGCGGACGCTCGAGTGCCTCGTGCGCGCGCGCCGCTGGGGCCCGCGGACGCGCTGGACATCGCGCGCGCGCCCGCGTCCGACGCGCACGTCCACGCCGTCATCACCAACCCGACTCCGGTCCCACCGCCCCGTGGGACTGCGCTGGCGAGTTTGACTCGCGCGTCGTGACGACGTCACAGATGCCGACTTGGCGGAAATCTCGCCGATCGCCACCGCCGAGCGTCGCCATTCGTCGAGCCGAGGTCCAGATTTTTCTGATTTCGTTGAGAGATCCATGTCTTTTTTTTCGCGCGATCGCGTTTCAGACTGTTTGCTCCGTGCGCGAGACGAACGCGCCACCGGAGCGAAATTCAGGCGAAGACGCAGTCGCACTTTTGCGCAAACACGGTCTACCACCGCGTATTTTTTTCACCGCTGGCACAAAAAAAAGTATGGTTTCTATTTGCCAAACCCCGCCCGCCGGCCACCGGCGGCGATTTTGCCGCGAAACACACTGACGCACTAAAAAATCTCATGCACTAAGTGCGCCTGGGTTCGAGCCCCAGCGAAGCCAGCGGGACGATCCGTCCTCGAACGCACCGTCACGGCTTTGTGTCCGAGTTGGTTAAGGAGTGAGCTTTAAGCGACTGATACACTTTTTGTCTCCTCCTCCGGAATCCACCAGGAGGTGTCTGTCCCACATAAAACAATCCTACATACTAAGAACCGCCACGAATGGCTCTGTCGTGAACACGCCCTGTCCTCGCCGCGCGGAAGCCTCACGCCCTCGAACCCTGGTACCGGCGCCGCCGCGCCGCCGCGCCGGAAACGTCAGTGGCGGCTTCGCGCGTCGCGAGCTTTTCGGCGGCGGCGCTCGTCGCGTGCGCGTCCTTCGCGCGCCTCGCCTCGCGGCGCGCGGACGCCTCCGCCTCCGCGCCGGGCAACACGTTCAGGAGCGCATCGTCTGAGAGCTCGTCACTGTCATGCCCCCCTTCCCGCGTCATCCGCGCGATGCGCGCCGCGACGTCCGCGTCGGGACGGCGCGCGCCGAGACCCTCGCCGGCGTTCCCGCCGCGCGCCGCCAGGAGCCTCCGCCCCCCCGCCTCCGTGACTTCATCCTCGCCTCCGACCACCTCGAACGCGTCGGAGCCGTTCCCGGGCGCAGCGCCGTGCGTCTCGAAGGTCTCCCAGCGCGTGCGGCCGTTGGTGAACGCCGTGACCTGCGAGTACAGGACGCCCGTCTGCTCGGCGTCTTTCGCGTTTTTGTCCGCGCTCGCCGCGTGCGCGGGGCGCAGCAGGTCCAGCTCGGACCCGTGCCCGTCCGTCGAGCCGCGGCCGGAGAACCACGCCGCGCCCGCGGAGACGATCTCGATCACGCGCCCCCCGGGGTCGAGGTTCATGTTCCGCTCGGGGCCGTACCGCCCGTCGATCTCGTCTTTGTTCTCGTACGGCCCGGGAAGCAAAACGATCTGGTCGTGGTTCACGTACGCGCCGAGCCCACGCCCGCGCGCGCCCCCCGCACGCGCCGCGCGCCCCGCGAGCTCCGTGACCTCGAGCGTCTGGTCGTAGACGCCGCGCTTTCGAGGAGGATCGAACCCTTTCCGCGTGACGAACGCGCGCGGGTGCGAGAGCGTCGCCTCGATCGCGCGGGTCACGTCCCGGAAGGGCAACATGGGCGTGCCCCGGCCGTACTGATTGTGGCCCCAGGGCGAGACGTACACCGGGCAGTAAAAGAACAGGGTCGGCTCGTCGAGGACGTCGCTTCGCGGACGCGTCGGTTCCGTCCACGTCAAACCGCCGTCGTTGCTGACGTCCACGTACGTCTTGAAGCACGGCTCGTATCCCCCCTTCTGCCAGTCGTAGAACTGCAGGTACGGGTACCACCGCGGGGTGTGGCACCGGATCTGCTCGGGCGTGTCGAAGAAACACCGGCCCGTCTCTTTGGTGCGGTTCACGTTGAGGTGCCGCGTCGCGTTCACAGTCCACGCGCTGAACCGCGCGCGGATGTGATCCGAAGGCACGAACCCCGTGCCGTTTATGTACACCTCCGTGTTCCCGCTGAACGGCCCGCGCGCGCTGTACACGCCCGCGACCTGCCTGGTAAACGCGTGGAACACGTCCGGCGACGACTTGACGTACGTGAAATTCACCGCCGACGAAAACGCGACGCCGTCGTGGCTCACGAAGACGCGCGTCGCCGTGCGCAAGTCGGTGACGTTGGGGCCGAACGTGGTGTTCCGCGGGGGCATCGTCTGCTGCGGCGCGGGGCACTGGATGCGGTCGTACCCGAGCCAAACGCCTTTGGATCGCAAAACGCGCGCGGGGATGAACGGCACCCACGAGCAGTTGGTCAAGCGCGACGCGTCCGAGAAGTTGGTCCCCTCGTCGGCGTCGCCGAACGCGCTCCGCACGCGTGGCGCGTCGTACGGCTCCCACGATTCGCCGAACATCGCGATGCGCTCGGCGAGCGTGACGTTCAGCGCGGTGAGGTTGACGACGGGAATCGAGCAGTTTCCTCGCCAGGAGAAGTTCCCGAGAAACTCCACGTGGTTCTCGAGCTCGGCGTCCAAAACGCAGTCCGCGTGGCAGTCGCCGTAGAAAGTACCGGCGGCGCGCGCGCGAATCTCCGACGCGTTCAGGCGCGTCTCGCCCGTCAGGTTGAACACCGCGTCGTGCGGCCCGAGGTGGTCGTACACGAACTCGCACGCGATGAACTCAGAGGGCTGGAACGGGCGGTACGCGTGGACGGGCTCGGTGTCCTCGAAGCGCTCGAGAAACGTCGCGTTCGCGCGGACGAGCTCCGCGGGAACGAGCGCATACCCGATCCCGTCCGTCCCGTTGACCAACTCGCCGGGCACTCGAGACGCGCCGAGCGGCACCGACGCCGGCGGCGTCCAGTGACCGCCGTCGTGCGCGTTGTCGTCGTCGTCGCCCGCGAAGACGTCCCGCACGGCGGCGACGCTCACGCTCGCGCCGTCGTACTCGTCCACGTACGCGTTACGCGCGCGCGCCTCCGAGCCTTCCAGAAACGCTCGGCTGACGACCGTGCCGTTCGCGAGCGTCAGCTCCACCCGCGCGTCGTCGAGTTCGAGCCGAGTCGCGCCGCGCGGCACGACGCTCGCCGCGCGCGTCGCCTCCGTCGGCCGCGCGCGGCTCACCGTCACCGTCAACACCGTCCCGCCCGCGTGCGCGCCCGTGGCGTTGTCCGCCTCGAAGTGCCCGGCCGGGGCCCCGTCGACGTACTCGAAGAACGCGAACCCGCCCGGGCCGGCACGCGGAACCGCCGCCGCGCCGGAGTCCGCGCTGAACACCACGCCGTCGGCGCTGACGGCCACGGCGACGACACCCCCGCGCGCGCGGGGGGGCGAGACGCACGTCACGCGCGTCGCCGACGTCGGCGTCGCGGGGACATCCGCGAACCCGAACCCGCGCGCGCCGTCGGACGCGAACGCCGACGTGAAAAAATCGTCGTCGAACGCGTCGTGCGTCGGTCGGTCGAAGACGTGCACGAAGCGACACATCTCCCTGCCCGTGGGCGCGGGCCAGGCGAACGGCCCGCCGTCGATCGCGACCCGCGTCCCGCCCCGCGTCGGCCCGGTGCGCGGCGCGATCCGGGTCACGCGCGCGGGTTTGGATTCGTGCTTGTTGAGCGGTTCGTTCCACGCGACCGCGGCGTGGCCCGGGTAGACGCCGCGCGGCAGCGCGCGCGTCTCCACGCGCGCGTCCGCGTTCGGATACGCGCCGCGCGTTCGGGTGCGCGCGGTGGCAGCAGCCGCCGCCGCGCGTCTCGCGTCGTTCGCGCGCGACCACGCGTCGGGGGACGAGACGTCGGCGTCCGTGTAGGATGCGTCGTTCTCGTTGACGTGCCGCAGATCGCCGAAGTCGTCGTACTCGCGGTGGTCCTCCACGAGCGTGTCCGCGCCGCTGCCGTACACGTCGCTCCGCCGGGGTATCGAGAACGCGCGCGTCGGGCGCCCGCGCGCCAGGAGCAGGAGCAGGACCGCGCGCAGCACGCGGGCACCCGTCATCGAAAACAAACGAAAAAGCGACGCGGAGCGGCGACCCGGGGCTCACGCTCGAGCGGGCATGTTTCGTCGCTCGCGTTCTCGGGCGCGTCGGTGGCGCGGCCTGCGGCGAACGTACGCGCCTCGCGCGCGACCGGCGCGCCCGGCGCCGTGGGTATGGGCGGGGGGGCGGCACGAGAGCTTGGACAACGGGCACTCAACAAGCAACAACGACTCGACTACGGTTGGCGCGCGGCAAGCGTCGGTTTCTTCCGGGAGAAATCGCCGCTCGGTCGGTGCAGAGTATACGTAACACCCACTGAAACCAGTACGACGGCACTTCCTCGCGCGCTCGACGAGCGCGAGCACGTCGCACCTCGTCCCGACCGCGTCGTTGCGATGCGCGTCGCGATGCTCAGGCTCGCGATTCTCGCGGGTGCGTCTCCGTCTCGCGTTCCGCTCTCGCGCCGCCTGGGTTCCAGCCCTCCGCGCGGACCCGCGATCTGCACCACCCCCGGACGGGCCGAATCGCGCAGGCGGCTGACCCTCCCTCCCCCCCTGTCACTCCCGAACCTCAGGCGTAGCCGCGGCGACCGCGAGCGGCGCCTCTATGGACGCGCTTTCCACCTCGGTGCCCATCGTGCGCATCGCCGCCTCCGCCGCGGAGGCGGACCCCGCGGCGAACGTCATCGCGCCGGTGCCCGGCGACCGCGAGAGCTGCCTGGCGTACGTGGCCGGGCGCGAGTCCTCCCTCCCCCCCTCGTACGATGTGGACCGAGGCATCGAGACGTTCGGCCCGGGGTACTACAAGCGCCTGGCTAGGACGCTGACGCACCTCAAGGCGATGGTCGCCGCGTACAGGCTGGACGCGCCCGCGGTGCTCATCCTGGACGCGAACGAGAACCCCGTGACGCACCCCGACTTTTCCTTCTGGTCCGACGCGCGCGCGGGCGAGACCGACGCGCTCGCCGCGTTCGTCGCCGACGCGAACGCCGCGAACCCGGGCTGGCGGCACGCCCAGCTGTCCGTGCTCGCGCTCTCCGACGCCTTCGGCACGCTGGTACAGGACTGGGACGAGGACGGGCGACCGGCGGCGACGGCGGTCACCCCCGATCGCCGCGCGCGCGCCAACGCCGAGCTCTGGTCGTACGGCGCGTACCTGGTCTCGAAGCAGGGCTTGGCGAGCACTCTGCTCCGCTTCGCCGACCGCACCGACGATGCGGAACGGTCGTCTTCCCTGCGCTTCGACCTGCGCGGCGCGTCGTGCGTCGAGGCGGACAACTGCGTGCTGTGGGAGGGCGTCGGCGGCGAAGGGTGGCTGGTGGCGACGCCGCCGCCGTTCGCGCCGGCACGGCAAGACGCCGGCGTCGAGGACGCGTCCGACGTCGAGGTGCCGGTGTCCGAGCTGGTGAAGGAGAACGTGTACCACGTCCGGCGCTGGTGGAGGAGCGCGGATGACCTGCTGGCCGACGCGCGCCGCGGGTGCCTGAGCGTCCCGTCGGACCAGGCGCTGGACGCGATGATGCGCGAGGCGGGCGTGGACCCCGCGGACGCGCGGCGCGACGCGCGGGACGACGGGTTCGGCGCCGACGAAAAAAAAGCGTTCGCCGCCGAGACGAACCGCGTCGCGCGCGCGAGCGCGAACGACGACCGCGCTCAGGCTCAGGCGAGAACCGCGGCGTCCTCGTTTCCGGATTCCGGCGCGGAATCGGAGCGCTCTGGGAGCGCGGAGCGCGGCGGCGCGTCGGCGCATGAGCTCGCCGAGTCGTCCGCGACGGCGCCGCCGGAGGCGCGCGACGACGAGCGGGTCCGGTCGCGGCTGCTCGTCCCGGACGACGCGCTCGAGGAGGCGGCGGAGGCGACGCGGGTCGCCGAGCCGGCGACCGCGACCGATCCGGCGACCGCGCGCGGTGCCGAAGGCGCGTCGGAGTCGGCGGACCCCGCGGAGATGGACGCTCGGCCCGCGCGCGAGATGACGGCGGCGGAGGCGGCGGACCAGGCGCGCGCGGGCATCACGCGCACGGAGAGCGCGTTCGCGTTCGGGAATAAGCTGTTCCAGCAGACCTGGGGAGGCTCGGCGGGGGACCCGTACGTCGCCGCGGCGGGGAACGGGGCGTTGGACCCCGCGCAGCGACAGGCTGCGGCGGCGGCGGAGGACGTGATGGGGGTGATGGAGGCGTACCTCGACGAGCCCAGGCTGGGCGCTGAGAGGCGCGCGTCTTTGGCGGCGCTCGGCGACTCTTCGAAAATCGCCACCGGCTCGGCGTTCTCGGGGATGAAATCGCCCGAGGCGCTGGGCGCGGCGGCGGTGGCGGGCGTCGTGGCGATCGCGGCGGCGGCGGTGGCGTCGCGGCGCCGCGGCGCCGAGTCCGAGACGGACGTCCTCGAGCGCGTCGCGCTGATGGCGTAGCGCGACGCGCGTCCCGCGAACGCCGCGTCGCGAGAAACGAACCGTCGCGCGAATCGGACGTGTGAGCCTCCCTTGTATCACTATCACGTCACGCGCGCTCTTCCTTCTTCGGGGGCGGCGGCGCCTCCTCGATCCAAGGCACGACTGTGCCGTCCGGCTGCGCGACCCGCACCATGTTCGTCTGCGCATCGCCGCCGCACCCGCCGCACTGCGCGTCGGCGCCCTCGGCGCATCTCTCCCGGTTCCGGGGAAGCCCGACGTGCCCGCACTCCCAGCACACCGCGGCTTGCCCCATCCCGTTCGTACCCTTGCCGTCCGGGCCGGCGCGCAGGATCTCCAGGTATGCGTTCACGCGCTCCGCGCACCGCCGCGCGCAGTCCGGCCGCTTGGCGAAGCAAAACAGCTCCACCGCCGCGTGTAGGTGCGGAGGGAAGTTCCGGTCGCCCGCCTCGTCCGCCTTGGGCACCACCTTCAAGGTGGAGAACTCGCGTTTGATCTCGATGGCGGTGGCGCCCTCGGGGACGTGGAAGGGCTCGGCGCCCTCGGGAAGCGCGGCGCCCTCGGCGGGCGCGGACATGCCTGCGAGTCGGCGGCGCCAAGATTTGTGCGCCGAGGCTCGGGATGCCGCCGACGTTTTTTTCGCGGACGAGTCCGACTGTCCGAGAGCGCGCGATTTCGCGATGTCAGTCCTTCGCTCTTCGCCCCCCCCCGGCCGCAGACCGCGCTCGCGCGTCTCGACGGCCCGGCCGCGGGTTTCGCGGATGGAGCGACCCGAGCGCTTTCGCGGGTGCGCCGACGACGCGTCCAACCCCGATGACCTGCGACTGGGGCTCTCGCCGGAGCACGTGCGGACGGCGAAGGCGGTCGTCGTGGACGCGCTGCTCTCCAAGGTTGTTCAGTCGGGCGCATCGCGCGCCACGGCGCTGCACGCCAGGCAGCGCACGGTGGCGACCGCGGTGTCCTACTTCTGGCGCTTCTACCAGCGCCGGTCCTTCGCCACGGACGAGCCCGTGCTGGTGGCGGTGGCGTGCCTCTCGCTCGCGGGCAAGACGCTGGAGAACCCCGTGCACGACCACACCAAGTTCGTGGCGCTGGCGCGCGCCGTCGCCGACGAGACGTACGGGCCGTGCGGCGCCGCGCGGGAAGAGCTCTTCGCGTGCGCGCCCGACGCGTTGCTCCCGTGCGAGCTCCGCGTGCTGGACGCGCTCGAGTTCGACCTCACGCCGTACGACCCGTACGCCGCGCTGGAGGAGGCGCTGCGGGTGACGGAAAGTCGGAAAGGCGCGGAGACCGGGGACGAGACGAAGGGAAAAAAAAGGGCGTCGTCAGGATGCGCCGACGCGTCGGAAAACGACGAGACGTTGTTTCGCGTCGCGTGGGGCGTCTTGAACGATTCGCTCGTCACGCCGACGTGCGTCTCAGTCACCGAGCGCGCGGCCGCGGTCGCCGCGGTCGCCGTGGCGTGCGAGCTCCTCGACGTCGAGCCCCCGGCGCGCGCGTTTTTTCGGGACGACGGGAAAACAGACGTCGCCGGCGACGACCCGGCGGGCCAAGCGGCGCTCGCGGCGAGGTGGATGACGTGGCACCGCGCGGCGTTCGCGGAAAACGCAGACTCGAAAAGGGCGGGCGGCGCGTCCGCGGAAGCGCCGAAGGGCGCGCCCGTGGGGTGGCGCGCGAGGCCGCTGATGCTCGCGGGGCTCCGCGCGCGGGCGGCGCGGAGCATAGAGGCGGCGAGGCGAGCGGGGAGGACGGCGGCGAAGCGGCGCGCGTCGCGCGAACCGAGTCCGTGAATTTTTTTCCACAGTGAACCTTAGGACACATCAAGGTCTCTTCGCCACCTCCTTTCTTCGCGATTGGCGACCTCGCGAAACGCGCGAAGGCGCGTTGGCGTTTCGTCTCGCGCCGGTGGCTCATCAGGTTTCGACGTATCCAATCGAAGCCGCGAGTTTGCACGTTTCCTCGTCCCACGGGCAGCCGTTCGCGCGCGCCCACTTCAGCACCTCCAGGTGGCCGCCATTTGCCGCGAACGAGCACGTCCTCTCGTCCCACGGGCAGCAGTTCGCGCGCGCCCACTTCGGCACCTCAAGGTGGCCGATCAACGCCGCGCATCTGCACGTCCACTCGTTCCACGGGCAGTTGTTCGCGCGCGCCGACTGCAACATCTCGAGGTGGCCGCCCTTTGCTGCGCCCGCGCACGTCCTCCCGTCCCACGGGCAGTTGTTCGCGCGCGCCCACTTCAGCACCTCGAGTTGGCCGCCCCACGCCGCGAGCGCGCACGTGCCCTCGTCCCACGGGCAGTTGTTCGCGCGCGCCCACTTCAGCACCTCGAGTTGGCCGCCCTGCGCCGCGTGCGTGCACGTCGACTCGTTCCACGGAGAATCCTCCGCGCGCAACGCCTTCAGCACCTCGAGATCTCCGTTTTTCGCCGCTGCAGCACACAGGAGACACTCGTCCTCCAGTTCACCTCGTCGACGCAGACACTTGAGCGTGCTGTGATATCCGCGTGTGGCAGCTTGCCATTCACCGAGCACTTCAACTTTCCGCCCCGTCGCGTCCACAGCGTCGCGCATCCCGCGGCTCACCCCGCGAAGCACCGCGAGGTCCGCGGGGTCGGGCAGGTGTTTTTCAACAAGATAGACAGCGACGTCGAAGGACAAACCCGGGATGGCGACGCCCGCCTGCGCGTCGAGGTCGCGCTTTCGCTTGCGCGCGCGCGTCTCGACGCCGCGCGTCGCCTCGGTGACCATCGCGGATGGTGCCACGTGCAAGCGCCTTTGTGCGGCCGCTAGATCTGAGATCGAACGTGTCGTTTCCTCGGACGTTACGAAAACGTCAACTGCAGCGCGACGTCAGCAATCGGACGACCACCACTGAAAAAACTGAAAAAGCAAAAAGTATTCACGTTGCCGGTCAAAGTTCCTCGATCAAACGCGTTTCCGCCGATCGAATGGGAGGATTTCAAAGAAGGTTTCGAAGAAGTGACCGACTCGATTTCAAAATGGATTTTCGCGTCTGTCACAGCTTCGCGGTCGTGAAGACGCTTCACGCGGTGTTTGAACCGTCCGAGGCGCATCCTCTACTCAGAGCGGAAGCGACGCGCCACGGACCGCGCGTCGTCGTCCTTGACTCCGGCTCGCACCCCGAGCAAAGCGCCACGCTCGTCCCCGAAGCTCCACCCCGCGTGGGTTCGGATGCGTCGGTGAGCGTCTGAACGAATCGCGAGGACTTCCGCGGGTGACGGTCGCGTGCGCATTCGGCCATGGGGAAGTTCGGCCGGCTCGTGAAGCGCGTGACCGGCATCAAGAAGCTCGGCGGCGGGTCTCGCCCTACCCGAGACGTTGATTCGGACGACCCCGAACGTGTCGGCGGCGCGATAGACCGCATGCCGCCGCGGTGGGAACCCCCCGTGTCGCCCCCGGCTCCGCGCGACGACGCGCCCGCCGGCGCGTCGGTGTCTTTTTCCTCGGAAGAGGCGTCCCCTCCCGATCCTCGCGGCGACACGCTCGCGGCGCTGCTCCGGCAGGGCGTGCGCATCGACGCTTCGCCCGCGAAACCGCTCGCGGCCGTTTCAGGGACGTCGTCGCCCTTCCCGGCGGCGCCGAGCCCTTTCGTGAGCCCGAGCGCGAGCGCGAGCGCCGTCGCCGCGCCTCCCCCGTGTGTCCCGCCGAGCTCGGCGCGCGGCGACGGCTCCGGCGCGCGACCGCGCGACGCGGGATCGCCGTTCGGGTCGCCGGCGGCGCGCGCGTCACCGTTCACGCCCACGCGCGCTTCGACCGCGACGGCGCACGCCGCGTCGTTCGAGGCTCGTTTCGAAGATAACCCGCAGCTCTCGACGCGGGGCGCGGTGGCGAAAGATGTCACGCAGTCTCCTTCGTCGTCGCCGTTCGCGTCGCCGTCGGCGTCGCCGGACGCCTTCGCGGCGCGCGCCGAAGCGCGGCGCGCGACGGAACCGTCTCACGCCTCCGAAACGCCGCGCGAGCCGTTCGACGAGCCGTTCGACGAGCCGTTCGACGAGCCGTTCGACGAGCCGTTCGAGACCCGCA
>MDSV01109622.1_pt1 | contig 25580 bp, 32 predicted proteins | sample 810851 | NCBI WGS metagenome assembly MDSV01 (sample SAMN05326640, study PRJNA326480) | marine metagenome | isolation source: seawater | place: Atlantic Ocean: North East | collected 2012
AAGAGTTTGTAATTACAGCAGATTACATAATTATGAATATAAGTTTTTTTGTAATTGTTTTGATTGTTCATTTTGTTTTTTAATTCTTGAAAATTATATAAAATTATATGACTCAAACATATCAGTTTATACATTAATGGATAAAATGTTTAAACATTTTCAAAATTATAATTTTTTTGAAAATTTATATATTTTTATAACAGAAAATATTAAATAAATATTATGAAATTACAAATTGTTCAGCTAACTTATTTTTTTTTATTGCAACTGATGTTATTTTTGAATCTTTCCTTAAATCAAGTGATGAATATTGTAACGCTAATCCATTCTGATTTACAGCTTCAAATACTACTTCCTTATCATTTTTTAAATCATCTGAAACATATTGTAATAATAAACCATTATTTTTAATTAAATTTAACATAAATTTTTTATCATTTTTTAACTCATTAGATGCATAATGCAACGAATCCCCATTTACTTTAACTGCAGCTGTTACAATATCTTTATCATTTTTTAAATTATCTGATGCATACAAAAGACTACTTGGATACTGTTTTACTGCTTCTAAAACAATATTTTTTTCATTTTGAAATTGTTCTGGTGTAAAACATAAAACATAACCATTTTTTTTTACTGCTTCTAAAACAATTTCACTATCTAATTTTAAATCATATGGTAAATATTTGTATAGCGTACCAGTAAATTTTAATGCTTTTTTTATAAAATTTTTGTCTCTTTTTAATTCATCTGAAGCATATATTAATGAATAACTATATTGTTTAATCGCTTCTATTACAATTTCTTCATTTTTTCTTAAAAATCTTGATGAATATTGTAATGCAAGACCATTATTTTTTACAGCTTCTAAAACAATATCTTTATCTTCCTTCATCGCATCTGAAGCATTTATTAAAGTCATACCATTATTTTTCACTGCTTCCATTACTATTTTTTTATCATTATTGAAATTTTTTAAATATTTTAATAATAAACCATTATTTTTAATTACTTTTAAAATAAAATTTTTATCATTTTTAAATTTTTCTGGAATGTATAAAAATGCATTATTATAACTATTAATAGCAGCAATAATTATATTTTCATTATTTTTTAAGTTATCAGATACAAAAAATAATGACTCACCATTTTCTTTAACAGCCTCCATTACCACATTGTAATCATTTTTTAAAATGTCAGATGCAAATTTTAATGCTAAACCATTTTTTTTAACTGCTTTTAATACTAATTCTTTATCTCCTTTTAATAATTCTGATGCATAAACTAACGAATAACCATCCTCTTTAATTAAATCTAAAATTATTTCTCTATCATTTAAATTATATGACATATATATATATTTTACAAAAAAAATATATAAATTTTACTAAAAATAAATGATTATAACATATAATTTTCTCTCTTCACAAACTTATTTGATTGAATAATTATATTATTTAATTCTTCACTTAAATCATCGTTCTTCTCCATATTAGTCATCTTAAAACCCGTTAACTTAAAAACAGAATTATCCTGAATTACTACACTACACTTTAACATAACACATTCACCTTCTTTCAACTCAATCAAATCTAATCTCCTTACTAACTTATTTTTAATACACTCTTTCATCCCAAATCTAATATTATTTAAACTCATATCAATATCCGATAATTTAAAAAAATTATTCTTATTTATACTTGTTACATTATTTATTAACTCCTTACCTAATTTAGTTTTTAAACCATGCCACCTAATAGTCTTTTGATATAATTTTCCATCATTCTTACTCAATACCTCTTTTTTTTTACTATCTGTTAATAATATTGATAAATGATACACCTCACCTACCTTAAATTTACTATTCTTCTCAAATTCGTCATCCATAAATTCAGTTCCCTCTAAATCTAATTCATGATCATGTCTAACTACAAATGACGGTTCATTAAATACTCCATTATCTCTATGTACCCAATCAAATTGTAATTTAGCATCATGTTCATGAAATACATTAGGTCTTTCTACTAATCTTAAATCAAAACATCGTGCAACATTACTTACAACTTTCTCAAATTCAGAAATGTTCATATCAGGAGTAATATTATTAATACCAATTTTCATTGCTAAATTAACAGCATTCATCAATTTAGAATTAATAAAATCTAAATCATTAATTTTAATAGTATCACCAATTGAAACAATATTATTGTCTATATGACATGCCATCTCAATTCTCACAATATCACCATCTTTTAATTTATAATCGTTATCTATATCAAAAGTATTATGTGAAATAATATTATTTACTGAAATACACGTAGGTAATACAACTGATTTTTCTAATTTTTTTTTATTGAATATCTTTGATAATCTAGTATTAACCAATTCATCACTTATTCTACAAATAAATGAAATATTGTAATTATCATTACATAATTTCTTACAATCATCTAAAACTTCATTTAATATTTTTGATGCTTCTTGATATTTATTAAATTTACTTTGTTCCATTATTTAAATGTTAATTTTTTATTTAAATAATTTTTAGTAAATATAACTTTTTTTAATTTCTAAATATACATTTAAATAAATTTTATTATAAAGATCTGAATCATACATATTGTTATCATACTGAGTTTCATGAAAAAGTAAATTATAATTTATATCATCTAATTGCAAATTATTATATAATATATTATAATGTATACTTCTTTCATAAATTAGTTTATCAAAATTTTTATCATTAAAATTAGTAACATCACAATATTTTTTATTAATTGAATTAAATTTTAAATCAAAATTATTTATATTACTTTTTAAATTAGGATAAAAATCTTTATAATCTTTATATAATTTATCATAAAAATTTAAATTATTTAACAATGTCTTTTTGTTTTTATTATAATATAAATCATGATAATATAACTTATGTAAATTTATATAATCTTTTGATAATATGTAATTGTGAATTAGTATATTACTATCATTTGAATATAATTTAGTAAAACCACTTACTAAGTTTTTTCTTAACATAATTTTTATTATATTAATATTTTTTTAAATATTTTATCTATTCTAAAAATATTATGTTTAATATTATATGTTTTACAAAGAAGAAGTTTTTATAAATAAACTAATTAATTTAGTAAAAGAATGTAATCAAATTGTTTTAAATATTTATAACACAGAATTTGAAGTTATAAATAAATCAGATAATACACCTCTAACATTAGCTGATAAAAAATGTAATAAACATATTTGTGATTTTTTAAAAAATAATTATCCTGATATTTTAATAATTAGTGAAGAAAATAAGCAGTATAGTTTTCAAGATAGAAAAAAACATAATTTATGTTGGTTAATAGATCCAATTGACGGAACTAAAGAATTTATTAAAAAAAATGGACAATTCACAATTAATATAGGATTGTGTAAAAATAAAATCCCTGTTTTTGGTATTGTAAGTATTCCTGTTACCGGTGAAATTTATTTTGGAGCAGAAAACTATGGAAGCTTTAAATTAGAAAATAATATAAAAAAAAAATTATTAATTTCTAAAAAAGATTTTACAAAAAAAAAACTTAATATAGTTGCATCTTCTTCACATTTAAATGATGAAACTAAAAATTTTATTGATTTATTTAATAATCCTAATATAATTAATACTGGAAGTAGTATTAAATTATTATGGGTAGCAGAAGGAAAAGCGGATATTTATCCAAGATTAGCACCAACAAGTGAATGGGATACATGTGCTGCTCATGCTGTGGTTAAATATGCTGGAGGTAAAGTAATTAAATATACAGAAAATAATTTAATATTTTCTGATGAAGAATTAGAATATAATAAAGAAAATATTTTAAATCCATATTTTATTGTATATTAAAAATTTACTCAATATCTTCTCTTTTTCCTTGGCCGTATATAATATCTAAGTTAATACTAGTAGTTAGAACTTTATCTAATTTTGCTATTTTTAATTTATTATTCTTTAATAAATTATCAATAAATGTAAAGTCTGCATTGATTTCTGAAGGCCAAAATGATTTATATTTACTATTATAACAAAAACCACAACTAGTTATATTTCCTTTTTTTATTTCACCTTTTTTTGGTCCAATTAATTTATCAGCTCTAAAGTAATCCCATACTAAAAATATATCTTCTTCTAAATAATCATTTATATATTTCAAAGATTTATCATGATTAAATTTATCATCATCATCTAGAAAAATTATATATCCATCATTAACTTTATCTAATAAATGATTACAATAATCATTATAATTATATCTATCATTATTTGCATTTACTTCTACTATTTCATAATCTAATTCTTTATTATCTAATTCTTTTAAAATATACTCTTTAGTATAATTATTGTCGTATGATATAAATAATTTTAAATTATTATATTCTTGTTTTAATATTGAATTAATATTTTTATTAAAACAATTTGGACGATTAGAAGTTCTAATTAAAATATTTATTTTTTTATGTAAAGTTTTGGATGAATAATCATTAATAAATGAATTTTTATTATTTGATATAATTTTATTTTTTTTAATTTTATGTGACATCATTTGTTTATTACAAATTCTTCCTTCCCATGCACCATATTTCATATAATGATGTTTAAGTTGTTCATTGTTAAAGTTTTTTAAATCAAAATACAAGTTTTTATAAAAGGAGTAATCCATATAATAAAAAATATATTTTATATTTGTATGAATAATGAATTAAAAGAAATATATAAAACTAATTTTAATAAATTAGTTAGTACAGGAAAGAATATTAAAGTAGATAATTTGAATAAATTAGATGATAAAAAAATCAATGATATATATAAAAAAAAATTTGAAGATTTAAAGAATTATTTATTAAAATAGTTATGAGTGATATTTGGATTAATAAATATAGACCAAAAAGTGTAAAAGAAATAATTGGTAATAAAAGTAATATTGAAAAGATTGATAAATGGATTAGAAGTGAAAAAAAGAATATGAGTTTAGTAGTATCAGGTTATCATGGAATTGGTAAAAACTTAATAATTAGAAAAATTTTAGAAAAAAATAAATATAAATTTAAATGGTTAGATTATAAAGATGAAAAAGCAAAAAATCTATTTGAAGATTTAGTAAATTGTTTTACTGGAGAAAATTTAAGATTAATGAATTCTAAAAAAGATAAATTTGTTTTAGTAATTAATGATGTTGACAAAATAACATTAAAAAATGAAAAATCTAGAATTAAAGATTTAGTAAAATTAAATCATGTTAAGAGATATTTTCCAATAATATTTATATCAAGTTTATTACATAATAAATTATTAATTGACATTTTAGAATTTGGAGATGATATTAAATTAAAACAACCAACAAATTTAGAATTACTAAATTTTTTAAATACTATTATAAAAAATGAAAATATAAATATAAAAGATGAAAAAGTAAAATCAAAAATATTAAAATTTTGTCAAAATGATATAAGAAGATTAATTTTAATTTTATATGATTTAAAAAATAGTTTTGATTTTAGTGATGAAATTAATGTAGACGAAATTAAGTATTTTATCAATAATTCAGAAAAAAAATGTAAAGATATAAGTTTATTCGATTCATCTAAATCTTTAATAAATAAATATAGTAATATAAATGATAGTTTATCAATGTATAGAATAGATAAAGTTTTAGTTCCTTTAACTATACATGAGAATTTTACAAAATCTATTTTTTTTAAATATGATAAAAATGATATATATTTAGAAATTTTAAATAATATAACAGATTCTATTTCAAAAGGAGATGTTATAGAAACAAATATATATACAGATCAAAATTGGTTTTTGCATGATATTCATGGTTTCTATACATGTGTTAAAACTTCATATAATATAAATAAATATAGTAAATTATATAAAGAACCATTTTATGAAATGAGATTTAGTTCAGACTTAAATCAAACTTCATTAAAAAATATTAATAAAAAACAAATATCTAATTTAACTAAAATATTCCCTAATAAATCATTTAATGATATAATAAATTTAAACAAAATTATTTTTAATTTAGTAAAAAATGATAAAATTAAAGAATTATATAATATAATGAAAGATTATGATAATAATATTAAAACTGTGGAAAATATTATAAAAATAGACAAAACAATGTCTAAAATTACAATATCTCAAAAAAATAAGAAATTATTTAACTCTTTTGTAAAGAATAAAATTTAATAAAAATCATCTTTATCATAATCAGAGTCATCATCATCTTTATGCTTTTCATAATTTTTTTTTTTTCGTTTTTCTTCTAATTTAATTCTTTTTTTTTCATCTTCTTCAGCATATATTTTTTTCATTTTAATATTTAGTTCATCAATTCCTTCATTTAATTTAAGTTTGTTTAATGAATTCGACCAAATTGATTCAACTGATCTTTGTGGAGTATTATTAAAAACTATAGGTTTAACTAAATCAGGAAATTCATTTTCTTTTTTAACTTCTAATTCTTTTAATTGTTTTTCTAAATTATCTCTTTTTATTTTAGACATATATTTACCACTATCTAAAGTTTCTTTAATTTCCTCTATTTGTACACTAATTGGTTTAATTGTAGGTGTTTTAAGTTCTTCTTCTTTTTTTGAAAATTTTGATTTATTATTTTTTTTATTAAAAAATTTTTCAAAAGCATTTTCGCTACTTTCACTCGATTTATTTCTCCAAGACATTTTATATAATATATTTAAATTTTTTATTTAAATATATTACAATTCAATTTTTTTATAATATATATATATATGGTATATAGATATAAGATTAATTATAACAATAATCTTGTAGGTGGTAATAAGAAACCTGATCCTACTGTTCAACAAAGTATATTCAATCCTGAAAAATTAAATTATATGGAACCATCAAAAACTACTCTTTATAAAATACCTAAAGGAACAATTCTTTATCATGGATCTTTAACTAAAGAGGCATTTAATCCATATGATATTAGATTAGGTGATGATAGATTAGTTTCATATTTCTCTCCTAATAAATCTTTAGCAGCTGACTATATCGTTGGTTGTGCATTATATCCAACTAAATCTGGTTTCTTACATAAATTCAGAGTAAAAAAAGATATTGAAAAAATACTTATTGTATCTACTCATGATAAACAAGCACATTGGTCTTTAGAATTTTTAGAAGATAGTTTTTGCTCTAGAAAATTTAGAATTCAATTAGATGGTATCGGTTTCTTTTTCCCAACTGGTATCGAAGACGAAACTTATGATAATAATCAATACTTTGATTCAGAATTTGCTATATGTAATCCAAATGAATATTTAGAATATGTATCTACTCAAAGATGTGTTTCTGTAAGAAAATTAACTAAAGAATATCATTTCTCTAAATAAACTTTTTTTAAATCTTCAATTAAATTTAATATATATTTTTCATAAAAAATTATATCATAATTTACCTTTTCTCTTTCATTATTTATTTCATATAAATCATTCATAATTTTTTGACCTAAATTATTATGAATTATTCCTAATTTTAATACTGTAATTAAATTATCATAAGTATGTAAATTATGATTACCTTTTAAATCTAAACTTACTTCTAGTATATTAAAAATATGACCATAATGATCAGATTTTGGTGGTATATATTTTTCAAAAAAACGATCTGGATACTTTTCATCAAAAGGATAATTTTGATCGATATTTATTAATTTATCAAAAATAATATCTGAATAAATTATGATGTTATTATTATCTATTTTAAAACAATCATTTAAAAGATAATCTTTATTTATAGATTCATATCCTAAAGTTATTATATTATATTGTTTTATTTCATCACTATTAAAAATATGTGCAAAGTCAAAAATTAAATAATTTGTTTCAATATCAACAAAATCATTTAGTTCTTCTTTATCAAAATCTTTAAAATAAATATAATCATTATTAATATTAAAATTATCGATATCTTTTGCATTTAAATATTCATCATATTCAATAAAATTAAAATCATTAAAACTATTTTTCAATCTTGTTATTAAATCATTTTTATCAAATTGATTCGCTTCTACACTATTGGAATTTATTTCATTTAAACCATCATAATGTAAAATTTTAATTTCAATCTCATTTGGTATTTTTCCTTCAATTATTTTTTTTACTTCATCCATCCATTTATTTAATATTTTTAAATCTCCACTATTTATTATTCCAATTGTAATTATATTCATTGGAACATTTTCTTTCAATCTCTTATTATTAAAATTTGAAGACATTGAACTTGAAGTTGTTGAGCTTGAAGATCCACCTTTTGTAGAATAATTAATTTTTAATTTCATATATATATATAATATAATTTAGTTATAATTTATTTTTTAATATATAAGTTAATATTTCAATTTTTATAAATAAATTTAATTAAATATAGTAATTCCATTATTTTTAATATAAATAGTCTTTTCATATTGTGCCACAATACTTTTGTCTTTAGTTCTTAAAACAGGATATTTTGTTATATAATTACTATCTGGAATTTTAAAATTAAACCATCTAGGACAAAAAGCTAACGTACTCCTATCTTGAAATATCTTACTCAAATATTTATCATTATAAAAATTTTTAACATTTTTTGATTCAATCATATAATGATTACATTCTTCTGATTCATAAATTATACCATCTCCAGTTGTCGGAAAAGTCTCAATTGCAAATATTTCTCCTTCTAACATTCTTTCTTTATAATTTATTTTTATATTAGGAACAGCTTTATTAACATGAATTATATAAGGTGCAATATTATGTCCACATAAATCATAAATAGATTTTACTTTATAATTTTTATCATCAATAATTATTTCTTTACTTTCTATATATTCTTGAATTATTTCTCCAATATCACCTAAAATTGTATCAGGACCAGAATTTTTTATAGCTAAATTAGTGGCACCAATACTTATATCAATTAATTGATTATATTTACCACTAGGACACCATGAAAATGCACCATCACTTATACATCCATTTACATGAACACCAAAATCAATTTTAATAATATCATCTTTATTTAGGATAGGATTGTTACTTAATGATGGAGTAAAATGAGCTGCTACATCATTTATTGAAATTCCTACAGGAAAAGCTATTCCAGCTTTGAGTGGATTATTATTATCGTATTTTGTTAAAATTCTAATATTATCTTCTATAAAATTTACAATATCTAATGCTGTTTTAAAATTTTCATAATTTTCTTTAATTTTTGTTTGAATTATTTTATGAATAATTCCAGATTTTTTGAAATCATTATACATAATAATTTCAAGTAATTACTATTTAACTAGTTTATTTCTATATTTTAGTGACAAATTATTTAACTTTTCTAATTTCTTTAAATCAAATAATTCATTCGATATTTCATAAACTTTCATTAGATGACCTAACCCTAGTTGATTTATTAAAGGTTTTTTTGGATCAAACATATTTGTCATTTCCTTTATTTTACGATCCCACTTATCATTAAATAAATTATCATAACAAATTCGCAAAAAAGAATGAAATCTCCTAACTTTTAAATTATGTTTTTTACTTAATTCAGGTAACTTAACTTTTACATTTTCTAATATTTTATCTTTTAACTTTTTCTTCTCTAACTCTGATTTTTTACTTAACGAATCAAACCAACTTGGTTTACCACGTTTTGTCCACTTATCACTTTTACACTTGAAATCGACATACACATATCTAAATGCAGTTATATCATCAAAATACTCCCCATATACTTTTACATTGTTTGTAAATTTTATCTTAGTCCTATTTTTCTTTTTAATTGATTTGGGAAAATTATCTTTAAACCATAATATTACTTTCTCACATTTATGTTCATCTTTCTCAAATCTAAATTTATACTCTTTTAATAATTCTTCTGCTAATGATAAACAATATTTATAATTATTAATACTAGAAGAAGCCCATACATAAGGAGCTAATGTTTCACTTATTAAAGAACTTTTTTTATAAGGAGGTGTTTTCTTCTCAAAATTATGATGTATTTGAGATAAAATTTGTAATATTTCTATTAAAATTTTATTAACATGTTTATCACAATAATATTGAGCACATAATTTAGGATCTTTATCTAAATAAAAAAAATTAACCATATATTATAATATTAAATTAAAATTTTAATTTAATATAAGAATTTAAATAACTTAATTTTTAGTAAGGTATAATAATACTTTTTCTTTATAATCTTTATCATTAGGAAAAGCCATTTTAAAAAAAATAATTGCCATACCTAAGTTATCACCAAATCTTTTTTTATATATATCATTATGATTTTCATATAATTGAGATTCTAAGATTGTAACTCCATTATCTCCAAGTTTTGCGAGTTTTCTAATACCAAGTTCGTGTATAAAAGTATATTGATTATCAGGTAATGGATTTTCTGATAAATATTGTTTAAATTCTTTTAATGATTTTAATGTAATATTTTTGTCCATATTTTCAATATTAATTATATAATTAGGTTAAATTATTATTTTAAAATTAGAATAATTATTTTTCAATTTTTTTTTTTAATAAACCTACTCTATACTCACAATTATTAAAAAAATCTTTATTTTCTATATTTAATAAATCACCATATTTGTTAATAAATCTAAAAATAAATTCTCCATGTGATACTATTGCTATATTATTATAATTTTCTTGATTAATTAAATTAAATAATTTAACTAATCTAATTTCTACTTCTTCATCTGATTCTAAATTATTATTAATTTCATCTATACAAAACTCGATATTACTAAAATTATCTCTTTTCTCTTGTATTAATCCACAATAATCACAATTATTTTTAATAACTTCTCTTATATAATCTACTGATATAAATTTAGTATTTTCATCAAATGAGTTTAATGCAGTCTCAATCGTTCTAATTAACGGTGATACATAAATTTTATCAAATTTAATATCTTTTAATTTAGTTTTAAGTTCTACACATTGTGATAACCCCTTTTCCGTTAATCTAGGATATAATAAACTATAATTATCTAAATTATGATAACCCTCTCCATGTCTTATAAAATAAATACTTTTCATCTTCTATAAATACTTCTTTAACTAATCTTTATGTGACTTATTTTTATCTAACCAATCTTGAAATATTTTAATTGCTTGTTCCATATCTTTATTTTTATGAGGATGATTTTTTGCTCTACCAATCATTGTAGAAACAACACTTTTTTGATACTTAATCGGTTGATCTTTAATTTTATCAAGTGTATAAAGTGCTTTTTCTTTATTTTTAAATCCTAATCCAGTAATAGTAGTTTTAGGGTCATAATCTGAATAAAGAGACAAATTAGTTTTTGGCTTATAATCACTCATAGGCATTTTATCAATAATATCAAAAATTTTCTTAGGATAAATTTTATTAAAATCGAATGATGTAACACCATCAAAACCAATTAATTGTACTTTAAATTTATTATTTTTATTTCTATTTACTAATAATTTAACATAACGTTTATGAAATTCTTTAATATTTTCTTGATAAATTTCTTTATTTAATTTATATTTCTCGTTTTGATAATTATCAGTGTATATAACTAATAATCTAAATTTAAATTTATATTTTTTATAATCCATTATTATATTAAATAAATTTAATACTTTTATTTTTCTTAATTTAGTATTATTTACATATAAAATAAATTATTTAAATGTTGATCCAAAAAATTATAACATAAAGTTTTTTCAGCATCTACATTTCCTTGATTAGCACTTAATCTTATTAACTCAAATGCTTTATCCATATCTTTATCAACTCCATTACCATCTTTATAACAAATACCTAAATTATATAGTGCATTCATATTATTATCTAGATAAGCACTTAAAGTAAATAATTCGATTGCTTTATTTATATTTATATCTACTCCTATACCATTTAAATAACATTCACCTAAATAATTTTGAGCTTCCATATTCATTTTATTTGTACTTAAATTCCATAATTCAAATGCTTTTTTAAAATCTTTTTCAACTCCAATACCTTCTTTATAACACAAAGCTAATTTATTTTGTGCATGATGATTTCCTTGTTTAGCACTTAAACTATAAAGTTTAAATGCTCTCTCAAAATCTTTAATATTAAAATAAATTTCTGCTAAATCATATTGAGCAAATTCATTTCCTTTTACAGCACTTAAAAATAATAATTCAAATGAATCATTTGTATGTTTATTATTATTTAATTTATTATATTCAGCTAAATTATTTAGAGCATATTTATTTCCTTGTCTTGCACTTAATTTATATAATTGTAAAGCTATATCAATATTTTGATTAATTATTTCACCATGTTTATAATAATTGGCTAAACAATTCTGAGCTGTTGGATTTCCTAGATTAGAACTTAAAGTTAATAATCTAATTGATTCATGTACATCTTTTTTTACTCCAATACCATTTTTATAAAATTCTGATAAAAAATATAAAGAATCTGAACTCCCTTGATTAGCACTTAAAGTATATAATCTAATTGCTTCGTTTATATCTTTTTTAACTTCGTATCCAAAATGATAACATAAAGCTAAATTATATTGAGCATTTTTATATCCTAGATCAGCACTTAATTTATATAATTCAACTGCTTTTTTCATACTTTTTTCAACTCCAATACCATATAAATAATAATAAGCTAATTCATTTAGAGATTTTGCATCACCTTGTTCAGCACTTAAAGTTAATGATTTAATTTTATCCATTATAATAATTTTATAGTATATTTTTAGTTACTATAAATATTTATATATATATACTTTATTTATTCAATTTTTTTATAATTAATTAATATATGAAAGAAGTATATAAATTAAAATCAAAAATATATAAAAAATATGATGCTAGATATATTAAAATTTCAAAAAATCAAATGAGAATTTTAGAATCATTATATGTTGATGGTTCTCATGATAAAAAATATTATGATAGCAAAAATAAATTGAGATATTCTGAACATTCAGGATTATTAGATTTCGGTAAATCTACATTACAACGTTTTATTATTAATGCTAAACAAAATATTAGTGATAAATATGATGAAAATATTTTGCTTCCTGATAATATGCCTGATGCATTTGATTTTGAATATATGTTTCATACTCATCCATCAACACCTAAACCAGGTTCTCGAGTAAAAGAAGGTTTTTTATATGAGTTTCCAAGTATATCTGATTTTGAACATTTTATAGATCATCATAATTTAGGTAAAATTCAAGGTTCAATGATTATAGCTCCAGAAGGATTATATATAATAAAATGTATAGATCCTTTAAAAAAAGTTAGAATTAATGAACGTGAATTTGAAGATTATTTATATGAAGAAATAGAAAAAATTCAAGATGATGCTATAAAAAAATATAAAAATAAATTAAATAAATTTAATGAAATAATAGCAAATGATAGAACTTATGTGGACAGATTAAACTTATTAATTAAAGAATTTAATTTAAAAGTTTTTTATAAATCAAGAATTAAAGTAAATAATAAATGGATTTTAGACGATTTATATCTAAAAGTGAAACCAATAGAATAATTCGTTTTTTTTATATTAATAAAAAAATATTATATAATTTATATATATATATGAGTAATATTTTAGTTTGTGTAATCTTAGTTATTTTAATTTTGGGTGTTATTTATCAACTCATTTTAAAAAAAGAGTCTTTTGAAAATGATAGTGGATCTAACTTAAATGAATGTTATAAATTAGACACCAATATGTGTAGTCCAGATTGTTGTGGAAATCAATGGCCTATTAGTTTTGATCTCCAAAAAGATCCTAGAATTAAAGAAGGTGAATTAGGTGATAAATTTATTAGTACAAATATGACTTGTTCTGGAAAAATGGGTACAGGATGTGTTTGTGCATCTAGAAGTCAATATTCATTTTTAAGTGATAGAGGTACAAATGCTTAAATTCTAATATAAGCTTCTTCAAAATTAGTACCTCTTTTCAAATCAGGTTTTTTAATTTCATTTAGACACAATTGACAAATATATTTAGTACAATAATGTTTTTTATGTTTTTCACAATACTTTTTTATATGATTACAAAATAATTTTGGACAAAAATTACTTTGAGTATATTCATTTATATTTTCGTTATGTTTTTCTTCCATTTAAATTATAAATATATTTAATCATTTAAATATATATATATTTCAATTTTTTGATAATTATTTTTAATATATAAAATATAATAATAAAATATTGAAGTTTTGTATTAGATAACTTTATACTCATATACTATATTTTTTTTATTGTAATTGCTAATGGTACCATTTGTTTTATTTAAAATTTATTTTATAAATTCAAATTTGCTAATTCATAATATCCATACTATTTATAAAGTAATTTTCAGCTAACTATTTTAAATATTTTAATAATTTAAAATAATTTTCTTGATTTAATACTTAATTTTCACAACAAAAAAAGTTATCAACAGAAGATTTATCTAAATATTATTTATGTCTTGATTAGTACTAGTATTTGAATCCTTTTTATTATTTTGATTGATATTGATAATAATTTTAGGTTATATATAATTTTATATTTACTAATTATATATTTTTAAATTTTTTTGGTTAAATTATTTAAATTAATTTAATAATATATTATATGAATTTTTTAGTAGAAACCAAAAATGAGTATACAATTCAATTATTAAATATATTATCTCCACATATTTTTGAAGGTTTTGAATCAATTTATTCTGAATCAAAAAAAATTATAAAAAAAGGAGAAGAAAAAAAGATATTAAAAGCATTTCAACAATTTATAAAAAGAGTCCCTTCATGGAATAGTAATTTAATTGAGAATGAAACAATAAGAATAAAAGCAGCTAGTAGATGTGATTTTTTACATAATTTATTAAAAGCAGTTATAAAAGCTAATATTATATTACTATCTAATTCAAAACTTGAAGAAATTAATATTGAAAAAAAATATCTAGATATTCCATTAGAAAAATTTATTCACAGATGTTATATTGAATGTGCTAGACAATTTTATAACGCACCGTATTTATTTTATCATGATATAAGACCAATCGAAAGAAAGAAACATCAACGAGAATGTTATGATATAATTAAACAAAGCATTAAAGAAGCTATTAGAAAAATGCTTCCAGTTAATCATATTTTAGATAAATATTTAGGATCAAAAGTTGAACCAATATTAATTGAAGTTGATAAACCTTTATCAAGAACAGAAACTGAAAATTTAAAAGAACTAGTAAATTATGATTTGAATATTCAACAAAACGATAGTATTCATTTAACAGAAAATAAATCAATTGTTAGTGATAATGAGACAAATAATATACTAAATGAATTAAAAAATAGTATGGTAAAACCCATATCTGAATATTATAACGAAAATAAAAACTCTATCGAAAATGAACTAAGTATTAAAGATATTAATACACAAATTTCAGAAATTAAAGAAAATAATTTTAATGAAGCAATTAATAATTTAAATTCAGATGTTGATAGTATTCTTATTATAGATACAGACGCACAATATGAAGATGTTTTTAGTAATAATGAAAATAAAAATGATTTAGATTCTAAAAAAAAAGATTTATTAATATCTAAATTTAATATCTCATAAAATATATTAATATATATATGGAAATTAATAAAACTAATCCAATCTTATACGGCCTAGTCGCTGGAATTATTACCTATATTATATTGTATGTTGATGTTAACTTTGAAAATAAAAGATTTAATTTTAAAAAATCTCAAACTGATGGAAAATGCATCTGTCCTAAATTTTATGTGACCCTTAAAGTACCAATTATGATTGGTGCTCTTGTATGGACTGTAATTTCTTATTTTTATGATTTAAATCAAGAACAAGAAATAAAGGAATTATTAACTAATAGTACAACATTATTTGATCAAGATTTATTTACAGATATGCCTGATTTTTAAAATAAATATATATATATGGCTAGTTTTAAGGACATAAATTTTGGTGGCGAGTGTCTACAATTAGATAAATTTGATTTAAAAAATCTTGTTTATGATCAAAACGGAGATTTTTTAAATCCAAGAATAGCAATTATTGCAAAATCAGGTTCAGGAAAGAGTTGGGTTATAAGAGATATTTTAAGTTATTTAAGAAAAATACCATGTGGAGTTATAATTGCACCAACTGATAAAATGACTGGTTTTTATAATGATTTCTTCCCTGTTACATTTATACATCATGAATATAAAGAAAGTATTATACCTAGATTACTTAATAGACAAAAAGTTATTTTAGATAAAAACTCTAGAAGAAAATCTGAAGGTAAAAAACCTATCGATCCTAGATGTTTTTTAATTATGGATGATTGTATGAGTAGTAAACATTTATGGTTAAAAGATCCAAGTGTATTATCTATCTTTAATGAGGGTAGACATTATCAGTTAACATTTATTCTATCAATGCAATATTCTTTAGGAATTCAACCTGAATTAAGATCAAATTTCGACTATGTTTTTCTTTTAGGTGAAGATTTTATCAATAATAGAAAGAAATTATATGAACATTATGCTGGTATGTTTCCTTCAAGAGAATTATTTGATCAAGTTTTTTTACAAGTAACTGATAATTATGGAGTTATGGTAATTAATAACAGATTAAGATCTACTGATATTAGAAAAAAAGTTTTTTGGTATAAAGCACAAAAACAAGAAAAATTATCTATTGGTTGTGAACGTTTCAAACGATATCACGAAATTAATTATGATCCTAATCATGATAAAAGATTACCTTTTATTGATATGAATAATTTTGGTGTTAGAAGAAAAACTCAAATTCAAGTTGTTAAAAATGAAGAGAATGATTAACTTAATTTCTTATTTGCATCCGGTTCTACAAAAGAACCAACCCAAGGTGAAGGATTATCAAACATAGATCCAAATATATCATCTATAGGTACAGGAGAATTTTGCTCCTCATTAAATGTTCTAGGTACATACTTATACTCTGTCTTTTTTTCCTTACATTTAAAAGTACTCTTTGTCATATCAATTGTAATAAATATTATAGATATTATAAATAATATTAATAATAACACTTTTGAATTTAACATATATATATTAAATATATTTTATATATATATGATTTTTAAAAGACTTATGCTTTTCTCTTTTATAACTCCATTTATACAACCACTTAATTTAGATTATTACGTTAATACTAATTTAAATAATCACGAAATATTCACAAATGATAATCTAAAAACAATCCTTAATACTGATCAAGATATACAATTTGATAATAATAATATTATCTCATTTAACTATAAATCTTCCGTTACTGGAATTAAAGTTAATTCTAATATGACACTTACTAAAGATTATGATAAATTTAAAATACAAATTGATAACTATTATATGAATAATACAATCATATTTAATAAAGAATATCATGATACATTACACATTAATCTTATTTCTAACACTAATATGAATATACCTAAATATATACATAAAAAAATACTTAATAAAAAAATTAACCAAATTATACAAATTATACATAAATTATAAACTATTATTCTCTTCCTTTAACATATTTTCATACTTCTTCCTCGCATCCTCTAACTCTTTATTTAAATTACCCTCATCTAATGATTCATTTACTAATTCACTTAACAATTCATCCTTTTCTTTGTCATCATTATTTTCTAATGTCTGATTCTCAACTGAATTAAACATCTTCACCTTCTCCTGATTCTCCTTATGCGCCTTCATCAAATTATTTAAATCATTATTCGCATACTCGAAATCCTCCGCATTCTCTGAATTGTCCTCCCATGCTACCCAATGACCAATATTTCCTACATATGTGTTAATCGTACTCTCCACATTATACAAATTCTTACATCTCTCCTTCGCATCTTCCTCATTACTATACATCCCCCTTACTTTAAAACCTCTTACATCAGGTAAATTACTCTTCTTAACTAATTGATCACTTGTTAAAAATGAAATACAATAATCCTTTTGATCTGTTACATCATCCTCTTTTAAATATTCTATCTTTTTACCATTCTCATTCATAACTTCTTCCGATTTTAAAATTTCTGATGTATCATTTTCCTCAGATGGAACAATATATGTAGTATCATCATAATTTGTTTTTCTACGTTCATGACTCTCATTCGCTTCCTTTCTTTCTTCTAAATATAATTTCATTAATTCATTTAATTCACTATTTAAATCATCTCCTTCTTTAGAATCATCTTTATATGCAAGCCATTTTCCTACTTCAATCGCAAAAATTGGAAAATCTTTTTCTTTATCATGAAATTTTTTAGCCTCATCATTCGCTCTTTTATTAGAATTATAAATACCTTTTACTTTTAATAAAAACTTATTACAATTTTTTACTAATTTTGGTGTAATTAATGAAACAACCGCCCATGTCTGATTATTTATTACTGGATCTTCTATTAACAAATCTGTCATTATTTATTATAATATAATTTATCTTTAAATATTACTTATATAAAAAATTATAAATCTATTTTTAATTTATTATTAACAAATTCTGATAATTCATTATCATTTTTTATTACTGATTTTACATTCTCAATATTAATTAAATTTGATTCTATTAATATATTATTTATTGATAAATCTAATATTTCATTAATTATATATTCTAATAATGTAACTATACTTACCATAATAATATAATTAATTGCTAAATTATCACATTTATTTTTAAAAAATTTTATAATACTCTTTACTTTAATCTTAAAACCAAATTTTTTATTAATATGAAATCTATTTATACTGTCTATCTTATTAATATTCTTATATATATCTGATAAACAATTTGAATACAAACATCCTGGTACTAATTCCTTTAACAAATTTAATAAAGTATCAATTGATACATTCTTTAACATCTTTTTACTATAATTATCTAAATCTTTAAATATTTCATCATCTGATGATTCCTCTAATAATTCTTCATTCACTTCATCATTATTATTATCTAAATAATTATTAAATTTATTACTTAAAATATTAAGCATATTATAACATATTTTATCAATATATTCTTTTGCTACAATATTAATACACACATTAGAACTTAAATCTTTTAAAATGTTATTTATCTTAAAATCAATATAAATATTATCACTTTTTTTTAATTTTATACATTTGTAATCATTTACATGTATCTTAAAAAAATCTCCATTTTTATAAATTATTTCTATATCATCTACCTTTTCATCATTTATCCAATTACATCTATATATTGTCCCATCTTTTAAAAATAATTCTCCTTTTCCATGCTTTTTATGATCTTTCACTTCTCCAATATATTTACTTCCATCATTATAATATATCTTACATGAATTATTTTCAACATCTTCAAGCCATTTACTCTCTATAATGAAATCTTTATACTCTAAAATTCCAATTCCATCTTTTTTATCATTTGCCCATTCTCCTGTATACTTTTCTTCATTACTAATATATGTACCATAACCAGATCTCATATCATTTAACCAATAACCATCAAAAAAATCTCCATTTTTATAAACTATTTTTCCTTTTCCGTTACGATTATAATTAATTACATACCCTTCGTAAACATCACCATTATTATAAATAATTTCACCTTTTCCATCAAATTCACCATTAACCCAATTAAACTTATATACAGTACCATTTTTTAGAATTAATTCACCTTTTCCATCTTTTAATCCATTTTTTACCGATCCTCTAAAAGTAAAATCTTCATGATACATTTCTATTTTATCACTAAAAACATTTTTATTATTATCTTTATATTTAAATAAATTATTATAAAAAATAATTTCTTTTTTTAAAATATTTTTAATTTTCCATTCATTAATTTGACTTTTTAAATTAAAATTAGATGTTAATGTAATATCATATAAATGTTCGTTTGTTAATGGTGAACTATTTGAATTAACTAAATGATCTTCAATATTTTTTCTATCATATGTATGTCCATCTTCTAAAAATACAGGATCTTCCATTAAATCAAGACTTATAGGACATTTAAATGTTTGTATATCACATTTATTAACATTATTTGCGAAACTAAATTTTAACATTTTATAACATAAAATATTATATAAAAAAAAAATTATATTTCAATTTTTAATTTATTAGAAATTAAATCACATAAGTCATTTTTATTTTTTATAACTGATTTAATTGTATCTAAATCTATTGTTAATAACACATTTGCTTCATTTAAAATTAATGATCTATCGATAATTTTTATTTCATCATCCACAAATTTATTAATTTTTTCGCAACCTGATAATTCTAATATTTCAGCAATAATAACTTCTAAAAATGTAGAAATACAAATTATTACATCATAATCTATTTTTACATCATAAAATATATTTTTTAAATGTAATTTTAAAATATTATAAATACTTTTTATTTTTATTACTAAGTTTTTTTTTTTGCTATTAAATACATTTTTTAAATTACTATTTTTACAAATATTTATTTCTATTTCCCCTTTACAAAAATTACTTTGACTCTCTGATAAAAGATCTTTCATTATTTTAATGAAATGTCTCTTATTTAATTTTAATTTATTGCTCCCTTGAAAATAATTTTTTTCTATACTTTCTTCATCTGATGAATCTTCTGAAATATAATTAAAATTATCATCATATCCTCTAAATTCATTTTTAATTAAAGATAATTTAATTTCATTAATTATTTTTAAAAATAATTTATCAAAAATAATATTTAGAAATTCTTTTGACTTATTATCTATTTCAAATCGAATATTTACTACTTTATTATTTACTTCTATTACAATATTTTGATTAACTTGTTTTGATATTTTATCTATCTGATAATTTAATTTATTAATTTTTTTTTGTAAATTTAATATAAATTCTCTAGAATCTCTTGTAACACAACCTTTATAAATTATTTCTTCATTACAAGGATATTCATTATCATTTCTCCAAATACCTTTATATATTGTTCCATCTAAAAAATGTAACTCTCCTTTACCATAATGATTAAAATTATCATCTACTTTACCTATATACTTTCTTCCATCTTCATAAAATATTATTACTGATTCTGAAATTACATCATCTTCATATTCACATTGGATAATACAATTTTCTTTAATTTTATAATTATTATGAAGAGATGCACATACATTATCAAATAATATAATAGAAATACCATTTTTTTTATCTTCACACCATTTACTTATAAATTTGATGTCATTTTCTATAAATATACCTTTACCATTTTTTTTATTGTTACACCATTCTCCATCATAATAGTTTTTTTGTTCGTTTGATATATTAATTAATTTTCCTATTCCATGTTTTTCTCCATCCTTAACTGAACCAAAATATTTAAAATCATCTTCAAATAACTCTATTTTTTCACAAGTAACATTTTTTTTACTATCTTTAAATTTTACTTTTTTATCTTCAAAAATTATTTCCCTCTTTAAAGTATTATTATCTCTCCATTCATCAATTTGCTTTTTTAAACTATTATTATTAATTAATATAGGATAATTTGTTAAATTAATATTTGTCATTGGTGATTTACTAGATTTAAGTAAATGAAATTTAATATTATCTCTTTCATATGTATGTCCATCATTTAAAAATACTGGATCTTCCATCAAATCAAGACTTATTGGACATTTAAATGATTCATTTTCACATTCTGAAATATAATAAGCAATACTTGTTCTATTATCCATTTTAATATTATTATAAAAATTTATAATAATATTATTCTAATTCAATTTTTTATAATTCTCAATAAATTTAATAATTGATACACTTTTATCTATTTTATACTTTTCTAAATATTCTATATATTTATTCATACTTAAATAAAAATAATTTATTTTTAAATAATATTTATAATTTACTAACGTTTCTAGAAAAAATATTATCATAATATTTTACACCACCACCGTCTTGATTTACTTCAATCGATTCGATCTCAATTGCACTAGGAATGGAAATTGATACTTCACTTTCATTTTCTTGCTCTACAACTTCCTCTTTTTTAAGTTCTACAACTTCCTCTTTTTTTTTAAACATATTCTCAAAAAAGCTAAACATATATAATACTAAATATTTTTTAATTCTTCACAATAATTTGAATAAATATTTGAACAATTCATACTCTGACACCAAGCATCACTATATTCGTCACTTATTGATTTACAATTTGGTTTACAAAAATCATTGTAAATTAAAACACAATTTATATCTTCACAAAATTCATTACTTACTTCTGAATTTATAGACATACATCTATATTTTGGTACCTCTTGTTGACGAAGATAATTTCCATATACAGTTGTTATTAACAATAATAATATAAAATACATTTTTATTACAATAAACTATAATAAAAAATAATTATTTATATCAATTTTTTCTATAATATAATAATTTCCTTAACCATTAACAATTATCTTTAATTAGATAATTTTTTTTCTAAATAAGAATTTAATAAACTTAAAGTATTAGAATATTCACCATATTTATTATAAATTGATTCAACAATCTTCTCATGATCTTTTTTATAATTTAAAATTTGTAATCCTACTGTATATATTTCTTCAAAAATAAAATTATAATCTTTACTAAAATAATATTCATTATCTATATCTAATTCTTCCTTTAACTTAGAATATATTTCTAAAATTTTTGAACATAAAACTAATCTTTCTTTTTCTAATTTTATATTATTTAATGTACTATTATCTGAATTAGTAATAATATTTTTAATATTATTATATATTTCTACAGGTCTAAAATCTCTTATCTGATGCTGATGATTATTATTTTTTTCTATTTCATAAATTGTTGTTCTTGTGTAATCAATTAATTTTTGTATTATTTTAGAATATGCACATTTTCCTTCATGATTAATTAATGTTTTTAAATTAGAATTACCAATGTTATGAACTTTATTATAAGTATCATAACTTTCTATTAATAAATTTATATCTTTTATATTTTTTAAATCTTGTAATTTTTCATATGTAATTAATTCTGTCAATTCTAAAATATGACTTGCATAATTTCCTTTTTCAATAACTTTTTTTAATTCATCAATTTTTTGATCTAAATCATCGTTTTTTATTATTTTAACAACATGTTGCTCATTAAAAATACTTCCACCGTGTACGCTTTGATCAATTAACATTATAAAAACTAGTATTATTATATATAATTTCATTGTTATTAATTTTATAATATCTAAGAATAATATTATTTCAATTTTTAAAATTAAATTGAAACAATTAATAACTAATTATATACATATATATATATATATAATTAAATATGGATGAATATAAAGAACTTGTAAAAAAATGTTATAAAAAAAAAATTAATTTAAATTATGTAGATAAACTAATTGAAAGTATATTTCCTTGGCAAGGAAGAGATTATTTAATATCAAAAATACCAAATACTAATGATTATGTATCAATTGATTATAATGAAATATATAAAATGTTTCAATCTTCCTTAAATAAGTAAGTATTCCATAATCTGGATATTTCATAATAATTTTTTTTAATTCATAAATTTTATGATCTAAAATATCATTGAATTTTCTTATATATAAATTAAAAATAATTTCAGGAAAACTTAATTTTTTAAATATTAATTTTATTAAATCTTATTTATTTTAAGTAATAAGTGAATTCATACCTTTTTTCATTTAATTTTATATAATATTATTTCAGTTTTTTATGTAAATATAATTTCTTTATTCTTAGAAATAAAATTAAATATAATTTTTTTATTTGATTCAAAATCATCATTCACATTTATTGATTCTAACATATTCATATTCTCAATATATTTATTATCTCCATTTTCATCTTTATTGTAAAAAAATAATACTTTATCTCTTATATTTTTGACTTGTTGTATATAAATATCAGTATTGTATTTAATTTTAGTACTAATAAGTTCACTATAATTTCTTATTTCTTCTTCTATATCGTTATTGTTTAGATCTATTTTACTAAATTCAAAATATTTATTATACATATTTTCTAAAAATATTGTAAATATTTTAAAAGTAATATTACTTTTTAAAATTGGTTTTATTATATTTAAATCATTTTTTAATAAAAAATAATTATTTAAAATTTTTCTCAAAATCAAGAATATGTTATTATTTTTATATCTATAAAATAAATTGTTTTTTTCACCTTTATTATGATAAAAATTATTGATACATATACCAAATGAATTATATACAGGAAAATCTCTTAAATACAAATTTAAATCATTATCACTAAAATAATCAAATAAATATTCTAAATCACTATTTTCTTTTTGTATGATATTTTCAAAAAATGGAAATAAAAGTAAAATATCTGGACTTAATTCAACAAAATAATAAGTAATATTTTGTTCTTGTTTCATACATTTTATTGATATATATAAACTAAAGTCTTCATTATTATCTAATAATTCGCAAGTATCGTTTAATAAATTTTTAATATTTTCATTTTCATTTGGAAATATCATTAAATATTCTGTATTTATATCATCTAAATTCCATTCTTTAATTGAATAAAGAGTAAGAGTATTTTCCTTTTCTTTTTCTTTTTCCTTTTCTTTTTCCTTTTCTTGTTCTTCATCTTGTTCTTCATCTTGTTCCTGATCCTGTTCTTTATCTTGCTCGTGTTGACTTCCACCAAATAATATATCTTCTAATTTTTGAGGATATTTCTGTAAATTATCTCTTAAAGTTTTAGTTAAATCATTATTAAATTTTTCATCCCAATTAATTTGTGTATCTAATATATCTAAAATAGATTTTTGTTCTGTTGAGATAATGTTGTTATCATTCAATTTTAGTTGTTCTATTTTTCTTATGAATAATGGTTTCATATCATTTTGAAGATATTTAGTATCATCATAATTTTTAGTGCTTCTAATTAAAAATTTGAGATTTTGTAATTCTTGATATGGTTTTTTAAATTCTCTAGAATAATTATCATTTTCTAATAATTTATTATAAACAAGTATTTTTGTATTATCTTTATCTTCATTAAAAACACCATTATAAGCAATATCTATAATTTGTCCCTTATTTATCTTTCTCATTCTAAAAATACCTTGAGCAACATTGGTGTATTTTTCATTCTTATCTATAATAGCTAAACCAACCATATTATTTGGTTGATTTGGTATATCTATACCTACAATATTTCTTTGACTAAAAAATATTATAAAATCTTTCTCTGGTAATTTAACAAATTTTTTCTCGATACCATCAATATCAATTATTTTTATTTTATCATAATCATCAAGAAATATCCCAATATAATCTTTATAATTTTCTAACTTCAATATTTTTTCAATCACATTTTTACTTGAATAATCTTTAAATAATGCAGCAATATCTATTAAACAATTATAATTTTTTTTTTCTAAAATATTAAATATTGAATCAATACTATTATATCCA
>MDSV01043112.1_pt1 | contig 25577 bp, 21 predicted proteins | sample 810851 | NCBI WGS metagenome assembly MDSV01 (sample SAMN05326640, study PRJNA326480) | marine metagenome | isolation source: seawater | place: Atlantic Ocean: North East | collected 2012
ACAATTTCCATTATTTAGCTGGTTGCCAGACGCAATGGAAGGACCAACTCCAGCAAGTGCTTTGATTCATGCTGCAACAATGGTGACAGCAGGTGTTTTTTTAGTTGTAAGATGTTCGCCAATTTTTGAATATTCTCAAGTAGCGTCAAATGTTGTCACCTTAGTCGGTTTAACAACAGCATTTTTTGCAGCTACAGTTGCTCTTGTACAAAATGATATTAAAAAAATTGTTGCATACTCAACTTGCAGTCAATTAGGCTACATGTTTTTTGCTGCGGGTGTAGGAGCTTACCATGTTGCTACTTTTCATTTATTTACTCATGCTTTTTTTAAAGCATTATTATTCCTTGGGTCTGGATGTGTAATACATTCGTTTAAAGAAGAACAGGATATTCGCTTAATGGGAGGTGTTTGGAAAAAAATACCTTACACCTACGTATTAATGCTAATAGGAACATTAGCTTTAACCGGATTTCCATTTTTTTCAGGTTATTACTCAAAAGATGCCATTATTGAGTTTGCTTATTTACGTGGTAGCAATATTAGTTATGTAGCTTCAGGAGTAGGCGTTTTTACGGCATTTTTAACATCAATTTATTCATGGAGATTAATTTTTAAAACTTTTCATGGAAAATATAATAATAAAGAAAATAGTATAAGTTCATTGCACGAGTCTTCCTTAGTAATGTTGTTACCTACATCTTTATTAGCAGTTGGTGCAATTTTAACAGGCATATTATTTAAAGAAGTTTTTATAGGGTACGACAGCTCACAGTTTTGGAATAATTCAATTCTATTTTTGCAATCATTTAAGCACGATCATCCACCAAATTGGTTACTCATATTAACTCCGGTAGTAGTTATTAGCTCTATCCCCGTTGCATATTACTTATTTGTAATAAATACAAAAATTTTAAGAAATTTTATTTTAAAAAACCAACTTCTGTACAATTTTTTTAAAAATAAATGGTATTTCGATGAGTTGTATAATTTTATTTTTATAGAACCATTAAAAAAAATTGGAACGTTTTTTTGGAAAAAAGGGGACATTAATACAATTGATCGTTATGGACCAGAAGGTTTATCTCGATTGATAAAAATTATATCTAATAAAGCAGTGCATTTTCAAAGTGGATACCTGTATCACTATGCTTTCATAATGCTAATTGGTTTTTCTATATTATTAACTTATTTAATTTTATACTAAATGAATTTCCCTATTTTATCAGCAATTATACTTATACCAGTTATTGGAGCTTTATTTATTTTAGTTAATAGAGGAGAACAAAAAACTGTTGTAAAAAGTTCAAAATATGTGGCAATTTTTTCATCTTTCGCAAATTTTTTTCTTGCAATAGTTCTTTGGTTTTATTTTGATAACTCAACTGCAGAATTTCAATTTGTAGAAGAAAAAAATTGGATTAAAGGGTTTATAAATTTTCAACTAGGTATCGATGGTATTTCAATATTATTTATATTACTTACTACATTTATCACACCTATCTGCATTATCTCAGGCTCTCAAAGTATTAAATTTAAAATAAAAGAATTTTTTATTGCAATTCTTGTAATGGAATCTCTTATGTTGGGAGTATTCTGTTCTCTTGATCTTGTTATATTTTATTTATTTTTCGAAGGTGGTCTAATTCCAATGTTTCTTATTATTGGTATTTGGGGAGGTCCAAAAAGAGTTTATTCAGCTTTTAAATTTTTTTTATTTACATTACTAGGTTCCGTTTTGATGTTAGTTGCCATTATTTCTATTTATTGGATCACAGGTACTACTGATGTAATTAAATTATTGAATATTAGAATACCCCAAGAGTATCAATATTTACTTTGGCTAGCATTTTTTAGTTCCTTCGCAGTTAAATTACCTATGTGGCCTTTCCACACTTGGCTACCAGATGCTCACGTTGAGGCACCAACAGCAGGGTCAGTAATTTTAGCTGCAATACTTTTGAAAATGGCTGGATATGGATTTATAAGATTCTCATTAGGAATGTTCCCCTTAGCTTCAGATTTTTTTACCCCATTAATTTTTACTCTAAGTATTATTGCAATAATTTACACCTCATTAGTTGCATTGATGCAAGAAGATATGAAGAAATTAATTGCTTATTCTTCTGTAGCTCATATGGGTTTTGTAACTATTGGTATTTTTTCTTTAACAAAACAAGGATTAGAAGGAAGTATAATACAAATGTTGAGTCACGGTTTAATTTCAGCTGCGCTCTTTTTATGTGTAGGTGTTGTTTATGATAGATTTCATTCACGTATGATTTCTTCCTATGGCGGATTAGTTAATATTATGCCTAAGTATGCTTTTGTATTTATGGTTTTTACTTTAGCCGCACTAGGATTACCTGGAACAACAGGTTTTGTAGGAGAGTTTTTAGTTTTAGTTGGAGTTTTTCAAGTAAATATTTTTGTTGCAGTTATAGCAAGCTTAGGAATTATACTAGCGGCAACATATATGCTTTGGTTATATAAAAGGGTAATTTTTGGTAAAATTTCTAATTCTGAAATAAAGGAAATGAAAGATTTAAATATAGTAGAAGTATATATTTTTACATTCCTAGTGTTTTTAACAATTTTTTTTGGAGTTTATCCTGAACCTTTGTTGAGCACTATTGATATTTCTGTAAATAATTTAATTGATGCTTATAAAGCAAATTTAGATTTTTATTTAACGAATGGGCAAAATTAAATGCAGACAATTATTTATATTTTACCTGAATTATTTTTATCAATAGCAATAATTTTTCTTTTGATGCTGGGTGTTTTTATTAAAAAAAGTTTTAAATTGGTAAACTTGCTAACAATTCTAAGCTTAGTTTTTGCAGCAGCATTAATTTTAAACCAACCAGATGAAGTTATTAAAATTTTTAATGAGAGTTATATAATAGACCATTTATCTATTTTTATGAAAATATTAACGTTATTATTTTGTTTTTTTGTTTTACTTTCATCTAATGAATATATTAAAAATAATAATATTGATAAAATAGAGTACCCCGTAATCGTTTTAGCAGCCACTCTTGGTATGATGTTAATGATTAGTTCCTACGATCTAATTGTTTTCTATCTTGGACTGGAACTACAGTCTTTATCTTTGTATATTTTAGCTTCATTTAAAAGAGACGATGAAAAATCTACAGAGGCTGGTTTAAAATACTTCGTATTAAATGCACTTGCCTCAGGATTATTGCTTTACGGATGTTCACTTATTTACGGTTTTACCGGATCGACTAATTTTGAAATAATTTCAGTCAATTTAAATGAGACAAACACTGGCGCAATATTTGGAATTGTTTTTGTTATTGTAGGCTTAGCTTTTAAAATTTCAGCTGTTCCTTTTCATATGTGGACACCAGATGTTTATGAAGGTGCACCAACCTCAGTCACAAGTTTTTTTGCTCTTGTTTCAAAGATTGCAGCATTAACAGTTTTCATTAGATTTATGTATGTTCCATTTTTAAATGTATTTAGTCAGTGGCAGGCAATAATTGTTTTTTTATCTATCGCATCAATGATATTAGGCGCCGTTTCAGCTATAGGACAATCTAATATAAAAAGATTGATGGCGTATAGTTCTATTGGTCATATGGGTTATGCACTTGCAGGGCTAGCAACAGGTACTACTGGAGGAATCCACAGTACAATAATTTACTTAACTATTTATTTGGTAATGAATCTAGGCGCTTTTGCGTGCATTTTTATGATGAAAAGAGAAAATACTTATTATGAAAATATAGATGAATTATCAGGGTTATCAAGAAACCACCCTATGATCGCATTAAGTTTTTTAATTATACTTTTTTCGTTAGCTGGAATACCTCCACTTGCAGGTTTTTTTGCTAAATTTTATATTTTTATGTCTGTAATTGAAGCTCAAATGTATCCACTAGCGATCATAGGTCTTCTTACAACAGTTATTTCAGCATTTTATTACTTAAGAATTATTAAAATAATTTATTTTGATAAACCCAAAGAATCTTTTCAAAAAAATTATAACTGGGGTCTTAAAATTTCCTTAATTTTATCTAGTTTATTGATTTTAACTTATTTTGCTTATCCATCAATACTGATAAATACTATTTCTTCAATTATAATTAATTAATGAAATTTAAACTTTTTGAGTTTGAAAATGTGACCAGTACAAACGATATAGCAATCAATTTAATAAAAGATAAGAAAAGAAAAACTGGATGTATTTATGCAAAAAGCCAAAGCAAAGGAAGAGGTACGCATGGAAGAAAATGGGTATCAGATAAAGGAAACTTATTTTTATCTATATTTTTTCCCTTAAAAAATGATTTTCCCAGTTTTAGTGAATTTTCTTTTATCAATCCCTTAATCATTTCAAGTGTAATTGGACATTTTTGTAGTAAAGATAATATAAACTTAAAGTTTCCTAATGATATACTCGTAAACAGGAAAAAAATTTGTGGCATATTACAAGAGGTTATAACAAAAAATAGTCAAAAGTTTTTAATTATAGGAATAGGAATAAATATTGTGTCAAATCCTAGTATTAATAAAAAATATAAAGCTACAAATATATTCATGCAAACAAAAAAAAAACCAGATAAAAAAAGAATAATAGATCTAATAATTAATTCATATGAAAATTTTTTTTCCGATCTAAAATCATATAATTTTATAAAAATAAAAAAAAAAGCTAATTTAATGGCTTTAAACTAAGTATAAAAATGAATGCAATAATTGGTGATATAGGAAACACAAGTACAAAAGTTTGTTTAATTGATACACAAGATTTCAAAATTAAAAAAACTATTTATTTTGATAGTCAGTATATTTATTCAAAAAATTATTTAAAGAAAACTTTTAAAAAAATTATTGAAAAAAAAACTCTTAGAAAAATAGCTTTGTTTTCAAGTGTTGTTCCTAAATATCAATTATTGTTAAAAAAGTTTCTTAAAAAAATATACAAAATTGATTTAAAAGAAATTAAAGAAAAAAAAATAAAAAAAATAGTTAAAATAAATATTAAAAATAAAAAGCAAGTAGGTTCTGATAGAATTGCAAATGCAGTTGGTGTTTATAAAAAATATAAATGCAATTGTATAGTTTTAGATTTCGGAACGGCATCAACTTTTGATGTTGTGACAAAGGAAGGTGTTTATAATGGAGGTATAATTGCCCCAGGTGTGAATCTTTCAATAAGAAGTTTGGTAAATTCAGCTGACCAAATACCTCTCTTTTCGATAAAAAAACAAAAAAAAGTTATTGGTAAAAATACAATTGAAGCTCTACGTTCAGGTTTTTATTGGGGTTATTTTGGGCTTATTAGCAATATAATTTTAAAAATAGAAAAAGAAACTAACAAAAAATACAAAATTGTTTTTACTGGTGGCTATGCTGACTTATTTAAAACTTCTATAAACAGGTCTTTTACTATAGATAAGCATATAACAATTAAAGGTGTTATTGAGATTTTTAAAGAAAATAGAGAATTTTTGATTCAATGAAAAAAGAAGAATTTATATTTTGTCCACTGGGCGGTTCAGGAGAAATAGGTATGAACATGAATTTGTATGCCTATGGAAACCCTGAAAATAGAAAATGGATTATAGTTGATATTGGAGTCACTTTTGCAGATGACACTGTGCCAGGTATTGATTTAATTTATCCAGATCCGGGCTTTATAGTTGATAAAAAAGATGATTTGCTTGGTTTAGTTTTAACCCATGCCCATGAAGATCACATAGGAGCAATAGCGCATATATGGCCTAAACTTCTTTGTAATATATACGCAACTCCTTTTACAAGTGTATTAATTAAAGAAAAATTTAAAGAAAAAAAAATTGATATAGGAAATAAGTTAAAAACAGTTGAGCTTAATGGAAAAGTTGAGCTGGGTCCTTTTAAAATTGAATTTGTAACATTAACTCATTCTATACTTGAACCCAATGGTTTAAAAATCAAAACATCTGCTGGTACAGTATTACATACTGGTGATTGGAAGTGTGATCCTAATCCATTAATTGGTGAAACAATTAATGAAAAAAAATTAAAAGAAATTGGTAATCAAGGTGTTTTAGCAATGATTTGTGACTCAACCAATGTATTTAATCCTGGTCGCGCAGGATCAGAATTAGATGTAAGAAAAAGTTTGTTAAAAATAATGAAAACTAAAAAGAAAAGAATAATCGTGACTTCTTTTGCTTCAAATGTAGCTAGAATGGAAAGTATTTTTTATTGTGCGGAAAAAACTGGACGTCGACTTTCATTAGTTGGAAGATCTATGCATAGGATTTATAAAGCAGCAAAACAATGTGGATATTTGCAAAATTTAATTAAACCAATCGACCCAAGAGAAGCAAAGAAAATAAGTAGAGAAAAAATTGTTTATCTATGCACGGGTAGTCAAGGTGAACCCAACGGGGCAATGATGCGTATTGCTAATTATATTCATCCAGATGTCACAATAGAGTCTGAAGATACAGTAATTTTTTCCTCAAAAATTATACCTGGCAATGAAAAGAAACTATATAAAATGCATAATCAATTAGTTAAAAATAATATTGAAGTTGTTTCAGAAGATAATGAATTTGTACATGTATCAGGCCACCCAAATAGGCAAGATCTAATGGATATGTATAGTTGGGTAAAACCAAATGCAATCATCCCAGTTCATGGAGAGCATAGGCACATGATTGAGCATATTAATTTTGCAAAAGAAATGCAGGTTCCGTATCCAGTTCAAGTCGAAAATGGCGATATAGTACAATTATTTCCAGGGGACAAACCAAAGGTTTATGATAAGGCGCCCGTGGGAAGAATATATGTTGATGGAAATGTAAGCGTTGGAGAAGAATCTCAATCTATAAAAGATAGAAAAAATATTTCCTATAATGGTTTCCTAGAAATAACAATTATTATTAATAATAATGGTTCAATAGTGAAAAAGCCTATTATTTCATTCAAGGGCATCCCAAGTAATGATGAAAAAAGTGATTTTGTTTTTGATTTAGAAGATAAAATTAGAAACATATGTAGCACTTTTTCTTTAAAAAACTCCAGCCAGGAACAAAATTTGATTGAATCATTAAGAACTAATTGCAGAAAAACGGTTAAAGAAAAGACTGGAAAGAGACCTTATACGAACGTAAATTTGGTAAGAATATAAAAATTACGACTTATGTATCTATCTAAATTATTCATTCCTCTATTAAAAGAGAATCCTTCAGAAGCAAAAATTAAATCTCATTTACTTATGCTCAGAGCAGGAATGATTAAACAATCATCCACAGGAATTTATTCTTGGCTGCCGTTAGGTTTCAAAATTATGAAAAAAATAGAACAAATCGTTAGAGAGGAGCAGGACAAAATAGGTGCACAAGAATTATTAATGCCAACTATACAATCCGCGGAAATATGGAAAGAAAGCGGCAGGTATGATGATTACGGTGAAGAAATGTTAAGAATTAAAGATCGCCAGGGTAAAGAAATGTTATATGGACCTACCAATGAAGAACTTATAACAGAGATATTTAGAGCCAGTGTTAAATCTTATAAGTCATTGCCCCAAATTTTATACCACATCCAGTGGAAGTTTCGTGATGAGTTAAGACCAAGATTTGGTGTTATGAGATGCAAAGAGTTTTTTATGAAAGATGCATATTCATTTGATTTAAGTAATGAGGAAGCAACCAAATCATATAACAAAATGTTTTTTGCTTATTTAAATACGTTTAAGAGATTGGGTCTTACAGCAATACCAATGGCAGCAGATACAGGACCAATAGGAGGAGATCTATCTCACGAATTTATAATTTTAGCCGAAACTGGAGAAAGTAGAATTTATTCAGACAAAAGAATTTTAGATATAGATATAAATAAATACACTGACGATGATGAATCAATTAAAAAGTTAAGAAAAAACTACGACACATTTTATGCAGTCACAGATGATAAATTTAAAAAAGATGATTTTGAGAAAAAAGTAAAGAAAGAAAATCAATTGATTACAAAAGGTATCGAAGTTGGGCACATTTTTTATTTTGGAGACAAATATTCTAAACCTTTGAAATGTTCTGTAGATTTAAAAGATGGAAAAAAAGTAGATGTGAAAATGGGTTCTTACGGCATAGGTGTTTCAAGACTAGTAGCTGCAATAATCGAAGCTAAATACAATAATAATATCATGAGATGGCCAGAATCGGTATCTCCATTTGAAGTCGCAATAATTCCAAGCTTACAAAAAAATGATAAATCAAATTATTTAAAGGCTGAAAAAATTTATAATTCACTGAAAAAAAATAAAATAGATGTTTTGTTTGATGATACGGAAGAACATTTATCAGCAAAGTTTAAAAAATTTGATTTAATTGGCATTCCCTACCAAATAATTTTAGGAAGCAAATCTATTGAAGGTAAATTTGAATTTAAAGAAATAAATGGTAAGACCGAAAATTTATCTTTGGATGAAATTACTAATAAGTTAATCAACAAAAGAAATTCAAATTGATCTCAAAAGTTGAAAGAAAAATAGCAATTAGATATTTAAAACCTAAAAAAAAAGAAGGTTTTTTGAAAGTTATATCTATTTTTTCTTTCACTGGTATAGCGTTAGGAGTTTCAATTTTAATTATAGTAATGTCAGTTATGAGTGGTTTTAGGACTGAACTTGTTAATAAGATTTTGGGTTTTAATCCTCATATAATAGTAAAACCTTATGAAAAAAAAATTGATAAAAATGAACTAAATAAGCTTGAAAAATTAAGAGATAAAATAAAAAGAGTAGATTTTAGTTTCAATGGTCAGGCAATATTAATTAGTAAAGGTAATACTTCCGGGATATTAGTGCGATCATATTTTCAGGATGACATTAATAGAATAGATTTAATAAAAGACGGTATTATAGATGGATCTTTAGATTTATTTAAAAAAAATACAATTTCAATTGGTAAAGAACTAGCAATATCTTCAGATCTAATTTTAGAAGATCAAATAACTTTAATGTCTACAGCTAATTTACAGACACCTTTTGGTAATTTACCGTTACAAGAAAAATTTACTATTTCTTCAATTTTTTCTACCGGACTTGTTGAATTTGATCAAAGTGTAATTTTTATGCCCTTTGAAAATGCAAAATCCTTATTTGAAATCTCAGACAAAGATATAAATTTAGAAATATATTTAAATAAACCAGACAAAGTTGAATTGTTTAAAAACGAGGTGCAAGAACTATTTAGTGATCATTATGTTTATTCGTGGGCCGACTTAAATAAATCTTTTTTTGGAGCCTTAAAGGTTGAAAGAAATGTAATGTTTATAATATTAACTTTAATTATAGTTGTTGCTGCATTTAATATAATTTCAGGATTGACAATTCTAGTAAAAAATAAAACAAAAGAAATAGCTATACTTAGAACTCTGGGTATTAGCAAAAATTCTATCACCAAAATATTTTTTTTAATAGGATTTACTATAGGATTTTTAGCAACAATGACCGGTGTTATAATTGGAGTTTTGTTTTCATACTATATTGAGGAAATTAGAGTTCTAATCACGTCTATTTTTAACATTCATTTATTTCCTGAGGAAATTTATTTTTTAAGTCAAATGCCATCAGAAATTAATATAGGCTATATAATTATTATTTCTATTTTTTCATTATTGATCACTTTTTTAGCAACAATTTTTCCTTCTTTATCTGCAGCAAAGTTAGATCCAATAAAGGCTTTAAAATATGACTAAAGAGATATTGAAATTATCGAAAATATCAAAAAAATTTATCGGAGCAAGAAAAACAATTACTGTTCTAAAAAATATAAATTTGAAAATTAATAGTGGAGAATTAGTTTCTCTAACAGGTCCATCAGGATCTGGTAAATCAACATTACTGCATATAATTGCCTTGTTAGATCAACCAACCTCAGGCGAGGTTTTTTTTGATAAAAAAAGTTTTTCCAAATCTGATGACAAACAAAAGGATTTGGTAAGAAGAAAAGGAATATCTATAATATACCAACAAAATAATTTGTTAAGCGACTTTACAGCTTTAGAAAATGTAATGATTCCTTTAGTAAATAATGGAAACGAATGGAATGAAGCAAAAAGGAAAGCTACTAAATTTTTATCGTTAGTAAATTTATCTAAAAGGTGTGATCACTTTCCGAGTGAATTATCTGGCGGAGAACAACAGAGGGTTGCGGTTGCGCGAGCATTAATTACTGAGCCACGTTTAATTTTAGCAGATGAGCCCACAGGAAGTTTGGATACAAATACGGCTAATGAAATATTTGCTTTATTTAAGAAACTTAAATCTAAAAACAGAGCAATACTTTATGCAACTCATAATAGAGAATTATCAACTAGAGCAGACTATAAGTTAAATATTATAGATGGTAATATAAGCAAAAAAAAATGAAGAAAGAAATAGCTAATAGTTTTACTCACTTAAAAATCCATACACAGTACTCAGTTTGCGAAGGAGCTTTAAAAACACTTGATCTAGCAAAACATTGTAAATCTAATAAAATTAAAGCTGTAGGTTTATGCGATTCAAACAATTTATGTGGAGCGTTAGAATTTTCAGAGTCTATTGCAAAATCTAGGACGCAGCCAATTATAGGCACGCAGATAAATATTCAGTACAAAAATAACAATGGTAAAATACCTTTATTTGCTAAGGATTTAGAAGGTTATAAAAATTTAATTAAGCTTTCATCAAAGTCATTTTTAGAAATTAAAGATGACGAACAACCTCATTGTAGTGTTGAAGATATTTTGTCTAATTCAAGAGGTTTAGTGCTTCTTTCTGGTACATTTGATGGTTTTTTTGGAAAGTTATTTTTTAAAAACTTGATAGAAGAAATTAAGCTCTTATTAAAAAAATTTAAAAAAACTTTTGGAAATAATTTTTATATTGAAATCCAAAGGCATGGCGATCAAGGAGAAAAAATATATGAAAAATTTCTTTTAAAAACAGCAAAAGAATTAGCGATACCTATAATAGCAACTCATGAAGTTTTCTATCTTTCTAAAGATATGCACGAAGCTCATGATGCATACCTTTGTATAGGAGAAAAAACTTATGTTAATACTAAGGACAGGAGAAAATATACGGATCAACATTATTTAAAGAATTCAGATGAAATGTATCAAATATTTCACGATCTTCCTGATGCATTAGAAAATAATGCTAACCTGCCGTATAGAATTTCATTTAGACCAAAAGAATCTCCACCAATCCTACCTAACATACAAACAAGTAATTCTGAAAATATCGACGAATTATTGATAAAGGAATCTCAAGCAGGTTTAGATGAAAAGTTAAAAAAATATATTTTACCATATATAGATAAAGAAAATAAACTCAAAAGAGTTAGAGAGCACTTAGAGGAAAAAAGTGGAGAAGAAATAATTGAATTTTATAAAAAAAGACTCATGCACGAAATAGGTATTATTTCCAAAATGAAATATGCAAGTTATTTTCTTATTGTTTCAGATTATATTAAATGGTCAAAAAAAAATGGTATACCCGTAGGTCCTGGTAGAGGATCTGGAGCTGGTTCTTTAGTAGCTTGGGCACTTTCAATTACAGATATTGATCCAATAAAGTTTGACTTAATTTTTGAAAGATTTTTAAATCCAGATAGAATTTCAATGCCAGACTTTGATATCGATTTTTGTGAAGAAAAAAGAGATAAAGTTTTTGAATATTTAAAAAAAAAATATGGAAAGGGTGTTTCACACATAATTACATTTGGAAAATTGAAAGCAAGAATGGCTTTCAGAGACATTGGTAGAGTTTTAGGTTTGCCATATGGATATGTAGATTCATTGTGCAAAATGATACCATTTGACCCTTCACGCCCTCTATCTTTAGAAAAAGCTTTAGCTCAAGAACCTAGAATTAAAAAAGAGGAAGAAAAAGATCCCAGAGTTAAAAAATTAGTTGAAATTTCAAAAAAACTTGAAGGGCTTAATAGAAATATGGCTACCCATGCAGCTGGAGTAGTTATTCCTGAAGAAAATTTAGCTGAGTTTGTACCTTTGTATAAAGATCCATCTTCAAACTCGCTGTTGCCATCAACCCAATTTGATATGTACGCCTCAGAGAAAGCGGGTTTGGTAAAATTTGATTTATTAGGTTTAAAAACTTTAACGGTAATAAATAAAACATTATCTCTCCTTAAAGAGAAGAAAGTCTATTTAGATATACAAAAAATTAAATTAGATGACCCAAAAATTTTTGAACTTCTTAGTTCAGGACATACAGTAGGTTTGTTTCAACTTGAAAGCGCTGGAATGAGAGATGCTCTTGTTAATATGAAACCGAATAAATTTGAAGATATAATTGCGTTAGTTGCTCTGTATAGACCAGGACCAATGGCTAATATTCCAATATATAACCAATGTAAACATGGCGAGAAAAAACCAGACTATCTTCATCCAAAGATTAAAAAAATATTAGAACCCACTTATGGAGTAATTATATATCAAGAACAAGTAATGCAAATTGCGCAAACTCTTGCAGGATTTTCAGCAGGTGAAGCTGACATACTTAGACGTGCTATGGGTAAAAAAAAAAGAGCAGAATTAGAAAAGCAAAAAGAAAGGTTTATAAGTGGAGCAGTAAAAAACAACATAACGAAAGAAACAGCAGCATTTATTTTTGGTAAAATTGAACCTTTTGCAGAATATGGTTTTAATAAAAGCCATGCGGCAGCATACGCTTTAATAGCATATCAAACAGCTTATTTAAAAACACACCACCCCAACGAATTTATTGCAGCATCCATGTCAAATGAATTATCAAATACTGAAAAATTAAGTGAGTTTTTTGAAGAATTAAAAAGACTTAATATTAAAATTCAAAAACCATGCATTAATCTTTGTTATTCAGAATTTATTCCAAAAGAAAATACTTTATTTTATGCGCTTAGCGCTATCAAGAATGTTGGGTACGAAGCTATTTCTTGCGTTGTTAAGGAAAGAGAAAAAAATGGTAAGTTTAAATCTATAAGTGATTTCATTAATCGTGTTAACCCAAAAAATATAAATAAGCTACAGTTGGAGGGATTGGTAAAAGCGGGAGCTTTTGACTCTATTTTTAAAAATAGGAAAGCTCTTTTTGAAAATATAACTAACCTTATTCAAAATTCAAAAACTATTTATGAAAATAAAATCAAAAACCAATCAAGTCTTTTTTCTGATGATAACCAAAAAATTTCATATTTAATACAAGAAAAAAATAATTCTAATTGGTCCAATGAAGAAATTTTGTCTAAAGAATTCGAATCCGTTGGTTTTTATATGTCCAACCATCCGCTAACAGACTATGAAGCTATCCTTAATCAATATAACGTAAAATTATATAAAGATTTTGAAAACTCAAGTGAAAGTGAAGCTTATATTGCAGGAACGGTAATGTCAGTAAAAGAGAAAAAAACAAGCAAAGGAAATGTTTATGCGATAGTCAAATTTAGCGATCTAAGCAAGACTTTTGAACTCTTTCTTTTTTCAGAGATATTGGAATTAAACAGAAAAAATTTAATTGAGGGTAAATCTTTTATTTTGACAATTATAAAAGATAAAGAAAATCTTGAAAACCGTTTTAGAAGAGTAAATGTTAGAAAAATTATAAGCTTAGAAAAAATTACAAAAACTAGTTATTCAAATGTTGAAATAGAAATGCACCATGTGGAAGATTTAGAAAAACTATATGAAGTGATTAAAGAAAAAGGTAATTCGCTTATTAAAATCTCTATAAAAAAAGATGACAAAAAATATTTATTTGAATTGAAGGAAAAGAGAAAATTTGACTATCAAGTGCTTAAAACCTTAAATAAGGAGCAATTTATAAAGAAAATAAATGTTTAATTCATATTGAATTTAATTCATTTAGATTGTAGAACATCAAACTTAATTTCGCACACAATTTTCGGTTGAAAAACCTCCGGTCCTTAAATGGAAAAAATTGTGGAGGAATAACCGGAAAAATATGAAGCTACCAAGCGTAACTATAAAACAGCTGCTAGAAGCAGGAGTTCATTTAGGCCACAAAACATTTAGGTGGAATCCAAGAATGAGCAAATTTATTTTTGGATCAAAAAATTCAATTCACATAATTGACTTGGTGCAAACACTCGAATTGGTAAATAAAGCAATGTTAGAAATACACAAATGCATTGCGTCTGGTGGAAAAATACTATTTGTATCTACAAAAAAGCAAGCAGCAGAAGGAATAGCAAATCTCGCAAAAGAAACTTCCCAATTTTATGTTAATCATAGATGGCTTGGTGGAATGCTTACAAATTGGAAAACTATATCTAATTCAATAAGTCGTTATAAAAAGCTCACTGCAGATTTAAAAAAAGAAAATACAGGCTTTACTAAAAAAGAAAATCTAAAAATGGGTATACAAAGAGATAAATTAGAAAGATCACTAGGTGGAATAGCCGAGATGAAAAAAATACCTAATATGATTTTTATTATTGATACAAACGTAGAAAATTTAGCTGTAAAAGAAGCATTTAAACTAAATATTCCAATAGTAGCAATTGTAGATACTAATTCTGATCCTACAGGTATAAATTTTCCTATTCCTGGGAATGATGATGCAAGAAGATCCATAAATTTATACTGTGAATTGATTAAAGAAACAATTTTAGATGCTCAGAAACATATATCTAAAGAAGAAAAAAAGGATACAGATGTTGAATTTCAAAATCAAAAAAAGGAAATTGACCTAAAGAAAATAGAGAAAGAAAAAAAACAAGAACCAAATAAAAAAGATAAAATCAAAAAAGTAAAAAAGATATCTAAATCTATTTTCTCAAAAGTTAAATCTTTAGCTTTAAATAAAAAAAAATAATAATTTTTTATGTCATCTGAAAGCACTCTAGATAAAGTCAAAAAATTAAGAGAAATTACTGGTGTTGGCTTTAAAGATTGTAAAAAAGCCATAGACGAAAATAAAGGTGATATAGAAAAATCCATAGAATTTCTTAGAAAACAAGGTATTGCAAAAGCCAATAAGAAAATGGAAAGAGTAGCAGCTGACGGTTTGATTTCTATCAGTGAACAAAATAATAAATTTTCAATTTTAGAAATAAACAGTGAAACAGATTTTGTAGCAAAAAACATTGAATTCATTAAATTTGTTGAAGAAGTATCTAAATTAGCATTATTAAATTCTGGTAAAATGGATGATATACTAACTTCAAATATGGAAAATAAAAAAACAGTCAAAGACAATCTTGTTGCTCTTATATCTAAAATAGGAGAAAAAATTACTATAAGAAGAAGTGATTTTGTTGATTCTGAAAAGTGTTTAAATTTTTCTTACATGCATTCTGCAATTAAAAAAAATATTGGAAAAATAGGTGTTTTATTAAGTTTAGAAGTTTCAAAAAACAATGAAGAATTATTAAAATTTGGCAAGCAACTTGCTATGCATATTGCAGCATCATCTCCCTTATCTATAGATAAAGATGACCTTGATAAAAATTTAATTAACAAAGAAAAAGAAATTATTACAGAAGAATTAAAAAATAGTGGAAAAGATTTAAAAATTATTGAAAAAATATCTCTAGGAAAGTTAAATAAATTTATTTCTGAAAATACTCTTTTAAATCAAGAATGGATTATTGAACCTAAAAAAAAAGTAAAAGAAATTTTAAAAGAAATAGCTGGAAAAGATGATATTAAAATTAAAAAATTTATAAGGTTTAAAGTTGGAGAAGGTGTTTAATTAATATGAGCTCTGAAGAAACAATAAAAAGTTGTAATTCTAAAATGAAAAAAACATTTGAGGTTTTTGGTCAGGATCTGGCTTCGTTAAGAACAGGAAGAGCCAATGCAGCAATGTTGGATATAATTAAAGTAGACGTTTATGGACAAAAAATGTCCATAAACCAGTTAGCGACAATAACTACACCTGAGCCTAGACTTTTATCTGTACAAGTGTGGGACCAAAATAATGTTAACCATATAGATTCTGCGATAAAAAAATCTGACTTAGGAATAAATCCTCAAATAGACGGTCAGTTGCTCAGAATACCAATACCAAGTTTAAACGAAGAGAGAAGAAATGAATTAAAAAAAATTATGGGGGGATTAGCAGAGAAAGCGAAAGTATCTATAAGAAACATAAGACGTGAAGCAAACGATAAATTAAAACAAGACCTTAAGGATAAAAAAATAGGTGAGGATGAGTGTAAAAAATCAGAAAAAAAAATACAAGATTTGACTGATAAACAAATAGAAGAATTAGAAAAAAAGCTTAAGGATAAAGAAAAAGAAATAATGACAATATGAACAGTTTAAACCACGTTGCTATAATAATGGATGGTAATGGGCGATGGGGTTTAAAAAAAAAAAATTCAAGAAATTTTGGTCATACCAAAGGGATAAAAATAGTTGAAAATGTCATTAAGTTTTCTCTTTTAAATAAAATACCCTATCTAACACTTTATACTTTTTCCACAGAAAACTGGAAAAGACCAGAAAGTGAAATTAATTTCCTTTTTGATTTAATAAGAAAATCACTAAAAAAAAAATTAAAAAATATTGTTAAGCAGGGTATAAAAGTTAATATTATAGGTGAAAAAAAAGGGCTACCCAAAGATATCAAAAGAATTGTAAAATTAATTGAAAAAAAAACGTTAAGAAATAAAAAAATTACCTTAAATCTAGCATTAAATTATGGTTCAAAAGAAGAGATTATAAACGCATGCAAAAAATTTATTAATAAAAGTGATAAAAAAATTAACATTCGTGACTTTGAAAAGGAGCTATATACAAACAATATACCTGATCCTGATATATTAATAAGAACAGGTGGTACAAAAAGATTAAGCAATTTTTTGTTATGGCAATTAGCATATACCGAAATATTTTTTGTTGATAAACTATGGCCAGATTTTAGAGAAAATGATTTTAAGAAAATTGTAAAAAAATTTTTTAGTATTAAAAGAAACTTTGGTAAAATATGACTAATTTTCAAAAAAGAATTTTAACATCTCTAATTGTATTGCCATTATCTTTTTTCTTTATAGTAAAAGGAGGGTACTATCTATTATTCTTTTTAATGCTAATTTTTTTTATAGCGAACTATGAACTATTTTCAGTTTTTACTAAAAAAATTACAATTTTATTTATAGATTTAATATTGATCCTAGCTTTATTTTCAATTTACCTTTTAGGAGATACTAATGAAGTATCATTAAAATTACTTATTTGGTTCATTGTACTTACTATTTGTTCAGACGTTGGTGGTTATATTTTTGGAAAAGTATTCAAATGGAGGAAACTAACTAAAATTAGTCCTAAAAAAACCTTATCAGGAGTTTTAGGTTCATTTATTTTATCACTATTTTCTTTATTCTTAGTAGATAACATTTCTCTTACATCTAGTGCAAATATTAATTATCTAGAACCAAAGTTTTTTTTTCTTGCTATAATATTTTCATTAACTGCACAGGCTGGAGATTTAACAATTTCATACTTTAAAAGATTAGAAAGAATAAAAGATACTGGAAAAATTTTACCAGGCCATGGAGGAATTTTTGACCGTATAGATGGCATGATGTTTGTAATTATTCTAGGATATGTTTTTTATAATTTAAAAATTATTCCATAATGAAGAAAAAAATAGTTATACTAGGTTCAACTGGATCTATAGGAAGTTCAACTTTAGAAGTTATAAAAAAGGATAAAAAAAATTTTGAAGTAATTCTTCTCTCAGCAAAGAATAACTATAAAAAACTTATTGAACAGGCTAAAGAATTTAAGGCTAAAAATGTACAAATTAATAATAAAAGTTTTTACAAATTAGTTAAGAATGCATTAAAAAAAACAAAGACTAAAGTTTTTACCCAGGAACAATCACTAACTAAAATAATTAAAATTAAAATTGATTACACGATGTCAGCTGTAGTTGGTTTAGCTGGATTACAACCTACAATCGATGCAATAAAAATTAGTAAAATAGTCGCTATTGCAAACAAAGAAACTATTATTTGTGGATGGGATATAATATCCAGGTTGGTTAAAAAGTATAAAACCAAGATACTTCCAGTTGACTCTGAACACTTTTCAATTATGGAGTTAACAAAAAATTTAAAGAATCATGATATTGAAGAAATAATTATAACTGCTTCTGGTGGTCCTTTTTTAAACGCACCAATAAAAAAATTAAAATATATGAATCCCAAACAAGCTGCCAGTCATCCAAATTGGAAAATGGGTAAAAAAATTTCAATCGATTCTGCAAATTTGATGAATAAGGTTTTTGAATTACTTGAGGCATATAAACTATTCAAGTTTGATATGAAAAAATATAAAATAGTTATACATCCTCAATCGTATGTACATTCTATAATTCGTTTAAAAAATGGTTTAATTAAAATGATTTTATATAATGCCGATATGAAAATACCAATTTCTAATACTATATATCGTGAAAAAAACTATTTTAAAAACCAAAATAATATTAATACTAAAATTTTAAATAAAATTAGTTTTCAAAAGGTTGACCCAAAAAAATTCCCCTCGATCAAATTAATTAAAAAATTTTATAAATCAGGTTATTCGGCTCCTATTATAATAAATGCATCCAATGAGGCATTAGTAAGTTTATTTATAAAGGGAAAAATTGGCTTTTTAGACATAGTCAGGACCCTAAATAAGATTTTTAAAGATAAAGATTTCAAAAAATATGCTAAAAGGAAACCTAATTCAGTCCAAAGCATCTATTTGATTGATAATTGGGCTAGATTGAAAACTATTAACATGTGTGTAAAATAGACTTATGAACCTATTAAGAAAAATATTCATTTCTACTTTTTTTTTATTTCTAATTTGTTTTAACAATTCATCTTTTGCGGAGGTAATAAAAAAGATAGAAGTCAAAGGAAATGAAAGAATTTCTTTAGAAACAATAGTTGTTTTTGGAGATGTCGCTTTAGGTAAAGACTATAATGCATCAGATATCAATTTGTTAATTAAGAAGCTTTACGATACAACATTTTTTTCTAATATATCTGCAGAAATAAGAGAAAATAAATTGATTATAGTTGTTGAAGAAAATCCAATTATTAATGAAATTAATTTAAATGGGGAAAAAGCAAAAAAATATAGAGAAAAAATAAAAGAATTATTAGTTCTAAAAGAAAAGGGTTCATACCTAGATAGCAGTGTTAAGCATGATATTAATTTAATTAAAGCATTTTATAAGTCATTAGGTTTTTATTTTGTTAAAATAGATGCTGAAATTGAAAAGCTAGAAAAAAATAAAGTAAATTTAGTTTATACGATAAATAAAGGTGATAAAGCTAAAATTGCTAAAATTTATTTTTTAGGAGATAAAAAAATAAGAGATAAAAAATTAAGAGATATTATTACATCCCAAGAAGCAAAATTTTGGAAAATAATTTCGCGTAATGTTTACGTAAGTAAAGAGAGAGTGGAATTAGATAAAAGATTATTAAAAAATTATTATAGAAACAAAGGTTATTACGAAGTTAATGTATCCTCATCAAGTGTAGAATATTCAGAAGGGGAAGGTTTTATTTTAACTTACAGCATTGATGCTGGCAAAAGATATAAGTTTAAAAAAATATTTGCAGATATATCTGAATCATTAGACAACGAAGAATTTCTACCATTAGAAAAAGAATTTGATGATCTTGTTGGAAGATATTATTCACAAAAAAAATTAAACTCCGTTTTAGAAAAAATTGATAAACTTAGTGAACAAAAAGAGTTACAATTTATTAACCATAACGTATTAGAAACTTTGGATGGAGATGGTGTCGAAGTAAAAATTAATATATTTGAAGGTCAAAAAGTTATAATAGAGAGAATAAATATAGTCGGAAATTCGGTCACAAATGATTCTGTTATTAGAAGTGAGATGATTGTTGACGAAGGTGATCCATATAGCAAACTTCTTGTTAGCAAATCTTTAAATAATTTAAAAGGCAGAAATATTTTTGGCGAAGTTAATCATAAGGTTCTACCTGGGTCTTCTAATGATCTTAAAGTTTTAGAAATAAGAGTGGAGGAAAAAGCGACAGGCGAAATAATGGCGGGCGCAGGTGTTGGTACAGATGGTACAAGCTTTCAATTTGCAGTAAGAGAGAACAATTGGTTAGGAAGAGGGATAAGTCTTAAATCTGAATTAAATTTATCAGAAGAAAAGGCTAGTGGTAATATTTCAGTAAGAAATCCAAATTATAATTTTTCAGGCAATTCAGTCACAGCATCAATGGATGTTTCATCTACAGACCGTTCAGCTACTTCAGGTTTTAATAGTTCTAGAACAGGTTTTGGATTAGGATTTGGCTTTGAACAATATGAAAATATTTACATTTCTCCTCGTCTAGATATGGCTTTTGAAGATATAGAAGTTGATGCTGATGCATCGTCTCAAATTAAAAAAATGGAAGGAAACTTTTTCAATACAGATTTAACATATGGTATTACAGCAGATAAAAGGGACCAGGTTTTTAAACCTACAGAGGGCTATAAAGCTACCTTCACTCAGTCACTACCTATAATTCAAGATTCTTCTTCTATAATGAACGGAATAGATTTTAGTACATATCATGATTTTTCAGAAGATTTAATTGGATCAATAAAATTACATGCAAAATCGATACATGGTCTTGATGATGATGTTAGATTAACAAAGAGGTTATTTATCCCAAGCAGAAAATTGCGTGGATTTAATACTTATAAAGTTGGCCCAAAAGACGGAGAAGATTATATTGGAGGAAATTATGTGACCGCATTTACATCAGAGGCTCAGTTACCAAATCTCCTACCCGAGGCCTATAGAACTGACATTAGTGTTTTTTTTGATGCAGGAAATGTTTGGTCTGTTGATTACAGTGATAGTATAGACGATTCAAATAAAATAAGATCATCTATTGGTATTGCAGCAAATGTTTTTACAACAATAGGCCCTCTTAGTTTCATTTTAGCTCAAGATTTAAGTAAAGCCACTAACGACTCGACCGAATCATTTAACTTTAGACTGGGGACATCATTTTAATGAAATATATAGTAAAAATTTTTGTAGTTACTTTCCTACTATTAGTTTGTACATATAACTCTACATTTGCAGAACAAAAAATAGTTGTATTAGATATGACATATGTATTAAATCAAAGTAAAGCTGGTAAAGGCGCACAGGATTTTTTAAAAAAATCTTTAAGCAACAATCAAAAAAAATTTAAAGAAATAGAAGATAATTTAAAAAAAGAAGAGGGTGATCTACTAGGCAAAAGAACTGTTTTATCTAAAGAAGAATATCAAAAAAAAGCAGATGTGTTGCGTAAAAAAGTAATAGATTATCAATCACAAAGAAGAGTCGCTCTCGATAAAATTGCTACTCAAAGAACAGAATCCAGAAAAATATTAATTGATAAGCTAGACCCTATTCTGAGTGATTATATAAAAGAAAATGATATTTCATTAGTAATCGATAAAAAACATATGCTTGGTGGTAAGCCAGAACATGATATTACTAAAATTATTATTGAAAAATTAAACAAGGAACTTCCTTCACTAAATCTGAAGTAAATGTCAAAAAACCATTTCTATGAAAAAAAGGGTCCATTCCCTTTAAAGGAAATTATTAAAACTATTGGATTCACTGGAAATTTATCCACTGATAGTAATTTTGAAATTCATGGTTTCGAACCCCTTAACAAAGCAGATGTAAATGATTTGACTTTCCTAAACTCAAGCAGATACAAAGATATTTCTTTAAGAACAAAAGCTGCTGCATGTATTACATCCCAAAATCTTTCAAAATTTCTTCCAGAAAAATGCATCAAGATTGATGTAAAGAATGTTTTATTTGCTGTGACAAAAGCCTCAAAAATGTTTTATCCAAATGCAGACGTTGATTATCCAGATGAAAATTTATCAAATTCAGAAAAAATTGAAAAATTATACCCAAATGTAAAATTTGGAAAAAATGTCCTTATCGGAAAAAACGTTCAAATTGGAAAGAATACAAGTGTTGCGAGTAATGTTATCATTGAGAGTAATGTTAAAATAGGTGAAAATTGTTTAATTGGTTCATTTGTAACTATAAAAAATTCATTAATTAATAATAATGTGCATATTCAGGACGGTGTAAAAGTTGGTGTCAAAGGTTTTGGTTTTATACCTGAAAAAAATCAAAACATAAGAACCCCCCATGTTGGAAAAGTTATTTTAGATGAAGGTGTAGAGATTGGGGCAAATAGCACTATTGATAGAGGTTCTCTTACAGATACAATAATTGGAAGAAATACATTTTTAGACAACCAAGTTCACGTAGCGCATAATGTTCAAATAGGAAAAAATTGTATGATAGCAGGTCAAGTTGGTTTTGCTGGAAGCACTATCCTTGGTGATAACGTTGTTATAGGCGGTCAAGCAGGTATATCCGGGCATCTAAAAATAGGAAACAATGTTAAGATTGGCGGTGGAAGCGGAGTAGTAAATGATATCTCTGACAACTGTCAAGTCATGGGATATCCAGCCGTTCCATTAAAAGAGTTTATAAAACTAAGAAAAAAAAATGAAAAATAATTCAATTGATAGAAAAAAAATAGAAAGTTTGTTGCCACACAGAGAACCAATGTTATTAATTGATAAGTTAATAGATATTGTTCATCTTAAGTCTGCTACGGCTATAGTAAATGTAAAAAAAACATCCTTTTTTGTCCAAGGTCATTTTCCAGGACAACCGGTAATGCCAGGAGTACTTATAGTCGAGGCTTTCGGACAGGCCGCTGCTGCCCTAACAGCTTATTGTGTTGATCCTAAGGAATATGAGAATAAATTAGTTTATCTAATGAGTGTTGAAAAAGCGCGATTTAGAAATCCTGTCTTACCAGATTGTGAACTTCGTTTATATATTGAAGCAGTAAGAACACACGGGCGCGTGTGGAAATATAAAGGCGTAGCAAAAGTTAATGATAAAACCATGTCAGACGCACAATGGTCAGCAACTATTGTTGATAGGAATACATGATTCATAGTTCAAGTGTTGTAGAAAAAAACTCAAAAATTGGTAAGAACGTAAAAATTGGACCATTTTGTTATATAGGACCCAATGTTCATATTAATGATAATGTTGAATTAATTTCAAATGTTCACATAGAAGGAAATACTACAGTAGGGTCTGGAACAAAAATTTTTCCATTCGCTAGTATAGGAACCCAACCGCAAGATTTGAAATATAAAGGAGAAAATAATAGTTTAAAAATAGGATCTAATAATACAATAAGAGAATACGTGACAATTAATCCTGGAACAGAAGGAGGCGGAGGAAAAACTGTCATAGGTGACAACTGCCTATTTATGATTTCATCCCACATAGCGCATGACTGTCATATCGGAAACGATGTTGTAATTGCAAATAACGTCCCAATAGCTGGTCATGTAACTATTGAAGATTCTGTAGTGATAGGAGGAAATTCTGCCGTTCAACAATTTACAAGAATTGGTAGACTTGCAATGATTGGTGGTATGACCGGAGTATTAAAGGATGTGATTCCATTTGGCTTATCCTTTGGTAATAGAAATTATCTTAGAGGAATTAATATTATTGGTTTAAAAAGAAAAAAATATGATAATAAAAAAATAATGGAACTTGATTCAGCATTTAAAAAAATATTTTATTCAAAGAATCTTCACGAAAATTTAAGTATAATTAACGGCGAATATAAAGGAAACGATTTGGTAACAGAGGTCATAAAATTTATATCAAAAGATAAAAAAAGACCTATTTGCACACCGAAGTCAGAATAATGATTGGTTTAATATTTGGAGAAACACATTTTCCAATAGAAGTTTTAAAAAAAATAAAGAAAAAAAACTTAAAATATTTAATAATTGATTTAACTGTAGGAAAATTTAAAAAAGACAAAAATTCTTACAGAGTTTCCATTGGTCAATTTGGAAAAATAATTAAAATACTTAAAAATAACAAGTGCAAAAAAGTTTTATTTGCTGGGAAAGTTAAGAAGCCAAATTTTTCTAAACTAAAATTAGATTTAAAAGGATTGTATTATATTCCAAGAATTATAAAAAGTTCTAAGTTAGGTGATGCTGCTATATTAAAAGAAATCATAAAAATATTAAAACAAGAGGGAATTAGCACTGTAAGTTCATTAACTTTCAATCCTGAGTTAACTTTAAAAAAAGGAACTTACTCAAAAGTAAAACCTAATAAACAAGATAAAATTGATATCAAAAAAGCAATCACGACCCTAAACAGGTTGGGAAAGTATAATTTTAGTCAAGGAACAGTAGTTAGGAATAAAAAAGTAGTTGCTATAGAAGGAAAAAATGGTACACAAAAAATGCTCAAAAAATGCAAAAGTAAAAAGCATAAAAATAACGGTGTTTTGGTTAAGTTTCCTAAGAAAAAACAAGATTTAAAAGTAGATTTGCCTACCATTGGATTAAAAACCTTAATCCAATGTAAATCAGCAGGATTAAAAGGAATAGTTTTAAAAAATAAACAAAATATTTTCTTAGAACGAAAGAAAAGCATTGTCTTTGCTAACAAAAATAAAATGTTTGTCACTGTAAAATGAAAAAAATACTTTTTTGTTTATTATTTTTTTTTACAACTATAAATTTATATGCATCAGAGATTAAATTTGAGAAGATAGTTAGTGGTTTAGATAATCCCTGGAGCTTATCTTTTATAGATAAAGAAAATATTATATTTACTGAAAAACCAGGCAATCTATATAATTTGAATTTAAAAAATAAACAAATTACCGAGATAAAACATAATCTTGAAGTAAGAGAGCATGGTCAAGGTGGTTTACTCGATGTCTTATACAAAGACAATAATGTTTATATTTCTTATTCAGAAAATAGAGGTAATTGGACCACAAGCACATCAGTAGCAAAAGGAACTTTTGATAGAAAAAACATAGAATTTAATAATATTTTTAGATCAGAGCCCCCAATAGATTCCATGTATCACTTTGGCTCAAGATTGGTTATCAAAGATGAATATCTCTTTATAACCTCGGGCGAAAGAGGCAAAGGGATGATTGCCCAAGATGCAACTAAGCATCCAGGGAGCGTGATAAGAATAAATATTGACGGCTCTATTCCCAAAGATAATCCTAAATTCAATAATAGAGGAAACTGGCTGCCTGAAATTTTTCAAATAGGAGTTAGAAATCCACAAGGAATGGCTTTATCGCCATTTGATAATAGAATTTACATGACTAACCATGGCGCAAAAGGTGGAGATTGGTTTGGAACTGCAAATTATGGAGAAAATTATGGGTGGAAAATTTTAGGATGGGGAGGAACAAATTACTCAGGCACAAAAATAGGACCTAAATGGAAACCTGGTTTTACAAAAGCAATCAAATATTGGGTACCTTCAATAGCTGTAAGTGCCATGACTATTTATAAAGGTGAAGTATTTAAAGAATGGAACGGTAATGCTTTAATTGTATCACTTAAGGATCAGTCTTTAAGAAAAATTAAATTTAAAGATAATGAATTTATTAGTGAAGAAACTATTTTCAAAGGTAAAATTGGAAGAATCAGGGATATAA
>MDSV01166422.1_pt1 | contig 25574 bp, 31 predicted proteins | sample 810851 | NCBI WGS metagenome assembly MDSV01 (sample SAMN05326640, study PRJNA326480) | marine metagenome | isolation source: seawater | place: Atlantic Ocean: North East | collected 2012
ATTCGGGGCGTAGCGCAGCCTGGTAGCGCATCTGGTTTGGGACCAGAGGGTCGCAGGTTCAAATCCTGCCGCCCCGACCATTATTTATGAAAAAAGCAATTATATATAAACCGTCAAAAACTGCCATGCAATCAGGTATAAAAAAATACGATAAATGGGTTTTAGAGTTTATTACAGAGGACACTAAGATTAATCCATTAATGGGTTGGGAAAGCTCAAGTGATACATACTCTGAAATTAATTTAGAGTTTAAAAATAAAGATGACGCAATTAAGTATGCAAAAAAAAATAAAATTGATTACGAATTAATTGAACCTAAATTAAGAAAAATTGTAAAAAAATCATATTCTGATAACTTTACTAAATAGTCATGTTTAAATTTTTTACAGACAAACGATGGTTTTTATGGAGTATTGGTGGCACCTTACTTATTTTATGTGCTACATGGTATCAAGTACAACTTGATGTTAAAATTAATGATTGGTTTGGAGAATTTTATGACACTTTACAAAAAGCTTTAGCAGAGCCTGGTGCAGTTTCTGAAAAAGAGTTTATTGCATATTTGCTCACTTTTGCAAAAATAGCTGCAATTTATATACTAGTATTAATTTTTAGTGATTATTTTACAAGTCATTGGACATTTCGTTGGAGAACTGCAATGGCTAACTTTTATCACGATAAATGGAATGATGCATCATCAATAGAAGGTGCATCTCAACGAGTACAGGAAGACACATTAAAGTTTGCTAGAATTATGGAAGGTCTTGGTGCTGAACTTCTAAGAAGTGTTATGACGTTAATAGCATTTACTCCAATATTGTGGGGTTTATCAAAAAGTATTACTGTACTACCTTGGATTGGTGAGGTTGATCATGCTTTAGTATGGGTAGCTATCATTTCAGCATTAGGCGGTACTTTTTTACTCGCAACAGTTGGTATTAAGCTGCCTGGCATAGAATATGATATTCAAAAAGAAGAGGCTGCATATAGAAAAGAGCTTGTCTTAGGAGAAGACTTTAAAGAAAGTGCTAAGCCAGAGAAGATTTCAGATTTATATGGTGGTGTTAGAAAAATACATTATAAAATGTATTTTCATTATTTGTATTTTAATGCAGTTAAGTGGAGTTATTTACAAGGTATGGTTATAGTTCCTTATTTGGCTTTAGCTCCAACAATCGTAACAGGAGCAATCACTTTAGGTTTTGTTCAACAAATTATCAGAGCATTTGGACGTGTTGAAACATCGCTTCAGTATTTGGTAAGAAGTTGGCCGATTATTGTCGAGCTTATTTCGGTCTGGAAAAGATTAAATGAATTTGAAAATAACCTAAAAAAAAATACTGATAAATCATCTGTTGAAAAAATTTAATGGTCTTAAATAAAATATTAATTGATAAAATTATAAATATAACATCGAATGCGGCAATTGCCTGTTATAAACATATAGGTAAAAACAACAAAATTGTTGCCGATAAAGCAGCAACTGACTCTATGAGGAGAGATTTAAATAATTTAGATATAAATGGAAAAATTGTTATTGGAGAGGGTGAGTTAGATAAAGCACCTATGTTATATATAGGTGAGCAGTTGGGTACGGGTAAAGGTCCTAGTTTAGATATAGCTGTAGATCCACTAGAAGGAACAAACTTTGTTGCTAAAAATTTGCCAGGAGCGTTATCTGTAATTGCAATTACTTCGAAAGATAACTTATTTCATGCTCCCGAAACTTATATGGATAAATTAGCAGTAGGAAAAGATATTCCTTATGATGCAACAGATTTAGATTTTCCAATTGAAAAAAATATTAAAAATATAGCAGACGCTAAAAATAAAGATTTATCTAAAATAACAGCATGTATACTTGATAGGCCGAGGCACAAAGAAATAATTGAAAAATTAAAAAAACTTAATGTACATTTAAAGCTAATTACTGATGGTGATGTCTCAGGCGCTTTGTTGGTTACAGATGCAAAATACAATGTTGATGTATTTTTAGGCGTTGGAGGTGGTCCAGAAGGAGTTTTGGCCGCTTCTGCGCTTGATGCATATAACTGTAAATTTCAGGGTAGATTTTTGTTTAAAACCGAGAGTGATATTCAAAGAGCGAAAGATATGGGAATAAAAGATTTAAATAAAAAATACGATATTAATGAAATTATAAAAGATGAATCAATTTTTTGTGCTACAGGCATTACAGATGGTGAATTAATAAATGGTGTTAAACAAACAAATGGAATATTCACTACAGAGACATTGGTAACCCACAAAAACTCATCCATTAATGTTATAAAAAAAGAGGTCGCAATTACTTGATTATAATCAATATTTGCAATAAAAGAATTTTCTTTGGTCCCTTCGTCTATCGGTTAGGACACATGGTTTTCATCCATGAAAGAGGGGTTCGATTCCCCTAGGGACCGCCACAAATGGAAAATTACGTATATTTAATTAAAGCTATCAAAGGTAAAACGAAAAAAACTTATGTTGGATATACTAATAACCTAAAAAAACGTCTAATAGCACATAATAGTAATAAAGGTGCTAAATCCACAAAAGGACATAAATGGAAACTAATATATAAAAAAAAATTTGTATATAAATCTGATGCATTAAAATTTGAGTATAAATTAAAAAAAAATAGAAAAGAAAGATCAAATATAATAAATAAAAATAATATCAACTATGACTAAAATTCTTACAATATTACCATATAAGGAGAATTATGCACAAGGTTATGCAGCTGCAGCATCTCTATGGGTTTATGATTTTTTAAAATTTTCAAAATTCAAAAAAAATAATACAATTGTAGGAAGCACAAATCATAAAAATTACCTTTCAAAAAATTATATTAATATTAACTTAAAAAATATTTCAAAATTTACTAGTAAAACCAAATCCTACTGTGATAAAATTACTGAAAAATTTTCAAATAATAACTTTGAAATTATTGAAATTCATAACAGACCAGCTGTATATAATTACTTAAGCAATAAGTTTAATTCTAAGTTTATTTTGTATTTTCATAATGATCCACAAGACATGAATGGATCAAAAAAAGTTAGTGAAAGAATTGATTTATATAATTCTGTAGATAAAATTATTTTTGTAAGTAAATGGGTACAAAAGAGATTTTTTGAAGGCTTAGATGATGTTAATGTTGCTAAAACAAGTGTTGTTTATCCTAGTATCGAAAAACCAAAAATAAATAAAAAAAAACAAAAAAAAATTATTTTCGTTGGCAAATTAAATAAATCCAAGGGTTATGATTTATACGTTCAATCTGTCAATAAAATTCTTAATAAATACAAAGATTGGCAAGCATATTCAATAGGTGATGAAAGACGTGAAAGAATTCATGTTGATCATGAAAGGCATCATAATCTTGGTTATCTGACACACAAAAATGTTCTTAAATATATTTCTATGTGCGAAATTGCCGTAGTTCCATCAAAATGGGAGGAGCCATTTGGAAGAACTGCACTTGAATCATCTTCTAGAGGTTGTTTAACTATAATCTCTAATAATGGTGGGTTGCCTGAAACTACAGATCATGGTGTAATTTTAAAAAATCTTAATGTTAAAAATCTTTATGATAAAATTGCTTTTTTTATAAAAAATCCAAAAGAAAGAAAAAAAATTCAAATTAATGCCTTTAATAATGTTAAACATTTAGTCTCAGATAACTCTAGATTAATAGACAAGCTAAGAGAGTCCTTAGTTGACTTATTTAAAGTTAATTTGCGTAAAAATAAGTTTAGAATTTTAAACATTTACAATATTGGTCAAAAAATTAACCATCGTATTTATAATATTTCTATTGGTAAAAAATTTACAAATGGATTTATTAGAAATAATCATGATGTAATAGAAATTAGTGATAGAGATTTTGTTAAACAAAATAGTAATTTTGGATTAAAAAATTTAAATAAATTTCAAGATTATCTTGTTCAAACATTTAAAAATTACAATCCTGATCTAGTTTTTTTTGGACATTCAGACAATATAACATCAAGAACTCTTGAAAATTTCAGGGAAATTAAAAAAAATGTTTATATATCACATTGGAATGAAGATCCTATGATGCCTGGTTTATCAGATAGCAAGTTAAATATTAAAAAGATTAAAAGCTTTGAAAATCTAGTTGACTCAACTTTTATAACTACTGCGCCCGAAGTTGTAGAAAAATCTAATAATATTAAAAATTTAAACTTTTTTTTTATACCTGTTGATAGAAACATTGAATGTTACGATGTTTACAAACTCAAACCACAAAATGATTTATTTTATGCTATGAGCCATGGTGTGAACAGAGGTTCTTTAAAAAAAGGTAAATTCGATGAAAGGATTAATTTTTTAAATAAATTAATTAAAAAAATAGAAAATATTAATTGTGATTTTTATGGTTATAACAATATTCAACCTATTTGGGCTGACAATTTTTACAATGCACTAACTAATTGTAAAATGGGACTTAATTTAAGCAGGGGAGAGCCTACTAAATTTTATTCAAGTAATAGAATAGCTTCACTGATTGGTAATGGATTGCTAACTTTTATAGACAAAAAAACAGAAATAAATAAAATTTTTAATAAAAAAGAAATTATTTTTTATGAAAATATAGATGATTTATCTGAAAAGGTTAAATTTTATAAAAATAACGATAAAGAAAGAATAAAAATATCAAAAAATGGACAAAAAAAATACTTTGAGCTTTTTAATGAAAAAAAGACATCTGCATATTTAATTAACAAAACATTAGGAAAAAAAGTTAACTTTTTCTAACTAAATGAAAAGCGTTGTAATATTTAAAAATGATAGAATAGGTGACTTATTCACTTCAACTTTTGCTATAAATAGAATATTAAAAAAACACAACAAAGATAAGCTACTTTTTTATTTTTCTAATGTTAATTATAAGTTTTCTTTTTTATTTCCTAAGATAAAAAAGAAAAAAGTTTCAATGAAACTTTCAATAAGTGAAAAACTAAGTATTTTATTTTTCTTTATTTTTAACAAAATAGACACTGTTTATATTTTAAAACCAAAAAATTTTTATTTTATACTTGCGTTTTTATTTAGAAAAATTAAATTTTATGGAATTACAATTAATTCTCACAACAAAAAAAGACCAAGTAATTTTCTTGCAAAATATTTATATAGAAAAGTTGAAATAGATAGAACTAAATTAAAAAAAAGAATATCAACATACACAATACAAGAAAGTCTTATAGAAAACATTAATATAAATAATTCAACTTATGAAAATAAATTAGATATAAAAAATATTTTTAAACTTCCAAAAAATTATATTTTTTTTCATTATAAAAATAAATTGTTTAATAATAGTTTAAACTGGAATCTAGATAAAACATCGAATTTTATAAATTTTTTATCAACATTTTCTGAAAATTTAATATTTTCGTCAGAAATTTTTGATAACGAGATTAATAATTTTTTTGGAAGTAAATATACAACTTTTAATTATTTAAATCATCAAATCACAAAAAAAGAAAATAAAAAAATTATTTTTCTAAAAGATATAGATGGAGAAAATTTATTTGATGCAATAAGAGGATCTGATATAGTTGTAGCTCCTGAAGGACTCGCCTCACATATAGCCTTTTATCTTAAAAAAAAACAGTTAGCACTGATGCATTTTAATTTCAAAAATAAAAATGACTATAAAGATCAAATGATTGCATGCAAAGAGTGGTTTCCACCAAATAACTTTAATTTTACTGTTTTAAAAAAAGATTTTGAAAAAAGTATTACTAAAGTAAAATATAGATTATTAAATAAATGATTGATATTTATTTTTTAGAAAAAAGTTTTCCTTTTAATGGAAATGATCTTAATTCTAGCATTATTGCTGGTAGTGAAAAAACTTTAATTAATATTGCAAATAAACTTGCTTCAAAAAAAGATATAAATGTTAAGGTATTTAATAGTACTAATAATGAACAAAAAATTAATAATGTAGATTGGATAAATATAAATAGATTAAATAGCTTCCCTAAACCAGAAATAGTTATTTCAATGTCTAATATGGGCTTATTTCCAAATTACAGTTGTAAAAAATTTTTGTGGTCCCATAGTATACAATCTCTTGAGAAATTTATTCGAAAAGGACAACTTATCCCATTTATAAAACATCGTCCTAGACTAATCCTTGAGAGCTTTTATCATTATAATAATAGGAGCTTTTTGACTTCAGCTTTTGGTAAAGATATTTTAAAGATTTGTGCAGATATTGATTTCATCAATGCCGATATAGACAAAAATAAAATCCCCCCGAACAATGTAATATTTAATACTAGATCTGATAGAAACTTGAATCTAGTTTTAAAAGCTTGGAGAGATATAAAATCAGAGGTAGATGACGCAGTTCTGTATATAAATCCACCTTTTAATCTATCAGATGAGGATAAATCCCTTGATATTAAAATTAGAGAAAAAAATAATAAGTTTGATTTAATTAAAGATTTATCGAATATGAAGTTAATGCTGAATCCAGGTCATAAAGGTGAAGTTTTTTGTTTAGTAGCTGAGGAGGGTAGAGTAATGTGTGTACCTATTGTTACGCTAGGTATTGGTGCATTGTCTGAAAGAGTAGATGATAAAATTACTGGATTTATATGTAAAGATTTAAACGATTTTGTTAAAAAATCTATCGACATTCTAAATAACAATAATTTATATCTCCAAATAAAATCAAATCTTTTTGATATACGTAATATGAGAAATTACGAACATGTTGTTGAAGATCTTTTAGAAATTTTAAAAATTAAATTTTAATGAAAAAAAAACATAATAGAAATTTTTTACAAAGTTTGACAAAAGATTTTATTAAAGGATTTAGTAGAATATACTGGTTTGTATATACGTATATAAAATATCATTATTATACAAAAAAATTTATCCTCTCAAAAAAAATTATTTCAGACTTTGGTATTTCTATTTTAATTCCAACCAAGAATAGATCAAAAAAATTTGAAAATATGTTAAAGAGTTTAGTTGATAATAAATCTAATTTTTTTAAGGTAGAAGTTCTTGTACTATTTGATGAAGATGAAAATGAGTTAGATTTATACAAAACTGTAATTAATAAGTACATTAGTTCTGTAGAAATTTTTTATTTTAATAAAAATTTCGAAAAAAATAGTGAAAGAATTAATTTCTTAGCGACGAAATCAAAATACGATATAATTTTACTTATTAATGACGACCTGAATTTCTGTTTAAAAAACTGGAATAAAATTATTTGTCATGAATTTTCGAAGATAAATATGGATAAACCTTTTTCTTTATGGTTACGTACTGACGACGTTAAATATAAATATTTTCATTCAAACTTTCCTGTTATTAACAGAGCTTGGCACAATGTTTTGAATTACCATAGTCCTTCTAAATATTTTAACCACTGGTGGTCTGACAACTGGATATGTGATCTAGGCAAAAAGTCAGGTAAATTTCTAATTACTAATCAAGTCTTTTTTACACATTTCAACAAATTTCAAAAAAATCAATTAGACTCACTTTACGTTGAGAATGAAAGGAAAAGGGATGGAGAAAAAGATTATCAAAATTGGATAAAACTTGATAATGTTAGAAAAGAAGATGCTAAAAAACTACTTTAAATTTTTATTTTATTTAGTGCATTATTTTTAAAAATATTTGCTTCTTTAATATATCTTCTTACCATTTGTGTAGTTTTATGGCCTGTCATGGCCATAATACTTCGTTCATCTGCACCAGACTCTGCGGCAACTGTAGCAAATCCTGATCTTAGACTATGACCAGCAAAATTTGTATTTTCTATACCAGCAATATTTAAATAGTTTTTGATTATCAATACAACTGATTGGTCTGTTAACCTATTATCTGTTAATGACGAACCTTTTGAAAATCTCCTAAATACCGGTCCAGATCTTATTTTAGATATTTCTAGCCATTTTTTTAAGTTCAATACTGGACAATAATTTTCATTACTAAAGTAGGGGAGTCCTTTTAACATACCTTCTCCGAATTGATCTGTTTTAGATTGTTTAATTGTTATTTTTAGTCCTTCTGGTGTGAATTCTAGGTCCTCATAATCTATTGACACTAACTCCTTTCTTCTAAAACCGCCTCCGAATCCAGTAAGAATTATAGATTTATCTCTTAATTTTTTAATTTCTTCAATTTTTTGTTCATTTATTGCATTAATTATTGATTTTAAATGATTGATTAATAAAGGTTTTTTACCTATCTGAGCACTACCTTTTATACGTTTTATTCCCATTAAATTCTCGATAATAACTGGATGTTTAGTATCCAGATAATGTCCTTTTAATTTATGAACCATGCTTATTGAAACTATTCTTCTTTTTAATGTGCTTATTTTTGAGGTCTTTGATAAATGAGTTAAATAAATAGAAACTATTTTTGGCTCTGTTGGTAAAGATTGAAGACCGTGACTAGAACAAAATAAACCAAAGTCTTTAAAATCTGATTTGTATGCTTTTAAAGTGTTTATAGATTTAGAGCTTTTGAGATTATTTAATGTAGCCTCATGTAACGCTTTTAGGTCTGTAGTCAAATCATTCATATTATTAGTATTGATAACCTTTAATTATCATTAGTTATAATATAGCACATATTTAATGTCAAGTAATTAAGATAAGATTTTAAAATGCCAAAATACATATTATTAGGATTGGGAGTGCCAATAATAATTTTTATTATGATGTACTATTGGTCAAAAATTTCGGAAAAAACTAAAAATAGAATTTTAATGATAATTTTTGGATTTTTTTTAATCAGTATATTTGTATTGTTGTTTCTTTTAATGAATTAAGAATTTATCCCCATTATTCACGTATGTGCAAAAAAGGAGTAATTCAACAATAAAGTGATACCAAAAATTTAACGTCTTGATATTATTAATTTAATTAAGGGGCAACCCTTAACTGGCCGATTGGGGAAAAACCGAGAGGTTCAAGCCCAAGGGGCAGAAAGTTCTGCGGAGTAGCGCTAAAATCGTGGAGCGGACGGCATGGCGGTAGCGCATACAACGACGTGCCAAAACTACTGTTCTTTGCACCTTAAAAAGTGCAAGGAAACAGGGGTTTTTTTATGAAATATCCTACTAAAGAAATGATTATAGCTATTATTTGTGTCGTAGCGTTTTTCATATGGAGAAATCAAGATTTTTTTTTCAGTTAAATGATCAAAGGTACTGAATTTCAAATTAAAGTATGGAATTATCTTAAAAAGATCCCTAAAGGATCGGTCAAAACATATAAAGATGTTGCGATAGCCATAAATCAGCCAAAAGCAGCGCGTGCTGTAGCTAATGCATGTGCCAAAAACCCATATGCACCAAAAATACCCTGTCATAGAGTTATTAGGTCTGATGGAGCGCTTGGAGGCTACTCCGGAAAAGGTGGTGTAAAGCAAAAACTCAGATTACTCAGATCTGAAAAGGTTAAGATTTAACCATATTTTGAAGCTTTTTTTTGTTAAAAAAAGTAATAAAATCAACATTTTTTGCTGTTTTTATCTTTTTTGATAATAAATTTTATAATTCACCCTTCGGTTGTAGCACGTATGAGCTTATGACTAAAATAGACCCATCTATGGCCGTTTAAAGGGTATATTCTATAAGTGCATCGCTCTATTATTTAACTATATCAATACTTCTAGGTTATCCTTTTTTTAGAGAATTTTATAATTATTTTGTTCAAATAACCTATATTTCAAATGTTTTTTTTAATTTTCACATTTTTGTTAAATAAAATACATATTTATGTTCTTAATTATAATCTTTAATCCAATAATTCATTTTAATTAAAATTTTTTTGTAATTATTATTAATTAAAAATATTCAATAATTACAGTTGTTTAAAGTATATATATAAAGTAATACTTTATATATTAGTAAACAAATTTTTACTTATTATAAGATTGATTAAATAGAGTCTCTCTTCTGTAGATGTAAATTCCACTTAACACTATGATGAATAGACCAAAAAAAGTCCAATTATCAGGGAAATCACTGAAGAAATAATAACCTATAACAATATTAGTTATTATCTCAAAATAGCTGAATGGTGCCAATTTAGAAGCATCAGCATACTTAAGAGATAATATTAAGAATAAATGACCTATACAGGCAAATACACCAATAGCTGCCATTATTGACCATTGATTAAGTGTGGGTTTTACCCAAACAAAAGGCATTAAACATGAAATGATAATAGCCCCTACTACACCAGTTAATAATAAAGTTAATAAAGGGTTATCTGAAGTACTCAATTTACGAGTAATAATCAAATAAAACCCGTACATTATGCCTGTTCCAAGAGCAGAAATACTTGCTAAGTTTATTTCTACAAATCCAGGTCTTATAACTACTAGCGAACCTATAAATCCTATAATTACAGCAGACCATCTTTTAAAACCCACCTTCTCATTTAAAAAGATTGGAGAAAAAGCAGTAACAATTAAAGGCGCAACAAATGCTAATGTTAATGCTTTTGCCATTGAAATCACTGATATCGAATAAAAAAAACAAATATTTGCAGTAAGTAATATTAAACCTCTAATAAATTGTAACTTAGGTTTGACTGTCCAAACAAGACTTTTTCTAAAGAATAAAAACATAATTGGCAGAGTAAAAACTACAGTAAAAAAATATCTAGCCCAAGTAATTTGTAAAACTGGCAAATTTGAACTTAAATATTTTGCAAATCCATCCATAATAGGAAGCATTACCCATGCAGATAGGTTAAAAATAATAGCTTTCATTTATGGAAAATAACTTAGGGATATAAAAACAATAATAGGAATTGTGATAAATGAAATAACCGTTGAAACAAATATCATACTAGCAACATTATCGACATTTTCTTTTGGTGAATACATTGAACCAACAAGAAAATTCAAAATTGCACTGGGCATTGAACATTGTATAAGTAAAACACCAGCAGCAAATCCACTTAAATTGAAATATTGAATTATAATGATTCCTACTACTGGTCCTAAAAGGACTCTTCCTAATGATGAAATTACTGATCTTTTTAAAGAAAAAACTTTTAATCTTGTAAGCGCAATTCCTAAGGATATTAAAATTAAAAATATAGTAGCATACATAAGTAGAAATGATGTATTCTCAATAAAAACCGGCAATTCTAAGTCAAAATAAAGCAAAGTAACAGAAAACAAAATAGTATAAAATGGTGGGCTCTTTAATATTACACCAAAACTAAATTTTCTATCCGCTAAAAAAACACCAACAGTGAAATGAAAAAGTATTATTAAAGATGTAATTGCAGCTGCAACGCCAAGACCTTCAGATCCGTATGCAAATAAGCATATAGGATACCCCATGTTACCAGTATTAGGCATCATAAACGGAGGTAATTCTCTAATTATATCTTTCGATTTTAAAAAAAAAAGAAATATTAATCCAATAATTGAAAATCCTATAATTGCGATCAAATAATAAATGAAATAATCAACAAATACATTAAATGAAATATTTTTTACATTTAATGCGTAAATTATCATTGCTGGAGAACCTATATTAGCAGCAAAGCCAGTTATTAAATTGGTATTGATTTCTTTATCTTTTTTACCCAAATAATAGCCAATACCTATTACTAAAAAAACTGGAAATATAACTTCAACTAATTTGTAATATATTTCCATATTACATTAATCTAATAAGTACGGGATTTTTAAGTATATTTTTATTTTTTTTGAAAAATTTCAAACTATTTACAGCATCAATTTCTCGTGATTTATGTGTAATAATTACAATTGAAGCTGTTTTCTTTTTATTATTTGGTATCTGTATTAATCTCTCTATTGATATTCTTTTTTTAGCTAGACTTCTTGTAATATTAGATAGTACACCAGGCCTATCTTTAACTTCAAATCTTAAATAAAGTGAATTCATATGGTTGTTGAAATTAAAAGTTTTTGGATTTTTTCTCTTATTATTTGGGATTCCAAATGGAAACTTAATATTGCCTCTTAGAATAGATAATAAATCTGACATTAAAGCTGACGAAGTAGGGCCAGGGCCAGCACCCTCACCTTGAAGAATACTTTCACCTATCGGATAACCCTCTGTTATTACAGCATTCATTACACCATTTACGTTGCCTATATATGTATCTTTTTTTACTAAGCAGGGATGAACTCTTTCATACAGTTTGTTATTAATAATTTCTGTTATTCCAAGCAGTTTAATTCTAAAATTCATTTGACCAGCAACATTAATATCGTTGTAATCAATGCTCTCTATACCTTCCATCAAACATTTTGTTTTAGAAATTTTATTATTAAACGCTAAAGATGATAAAATTCTTATTTTTGAAAATGCATCTGCACCATTTAAATCTAGTTTTGGATTTCCTGGCTCAGCATAACCTAAAATTTGGGCCTTCTTAAGAACGTTTTGAAATGTATCTTTTGTTTTTTCCATTTCAGATAAAATATAATTAGATGTTCCGTTCAAAATTCCGTACACTTTATTAATTTTATTTGTAGCGAGGCCCTCTTTTATTGTTCTCAAGATTGGTATTCCACCAGCTACAGAGGCTTCAAATTCTAAATTTACATTATTTTTTTCAGCTATTTGTGATAAATAATCACCATGCTTGGCTATAAGTGCTTTATTAGGAGTTATTACGTTTACTTTTTTTTTAAGAGCCGTTTCAACAATTTTTTTTGATATACCATCTGATTTTCCAATTACTTCAAACAAAATATCAACATTATTGAATTTAAAAATATCAAGTGGATTTTTATAAAATATTTTTTTATTAATTTTAAATTTCCTTTTTTTATTTTTATTTTTTGCAGATACAGCGATTATTTTTATACTTTTCCCAGTTTTTAATTTTATTTCATTTTTCTTTTTGTATAATTCGGCTAATAAATAACCACCTATTTGTCCAAGACCTACTACAGCTATATTAACGTTTTTATTCATACTATTCACTTATATCTGGATAATCTGTAGCTTCCAGATATACTTTTAGATAATTTTTAAATTTATTAATAGTTATTGTATCATTAATGCTTAATTCACTTACATTTTTTAAATCGACAGATGATAAATTATTTGTGCATGATGTCAGGAACAATATTATTATTAATAATCTCATTATAGGCCGTGATTCTTTGGGAAATTAAATTTAATATTCATGTTTTGAACTGCTTGTCCAGCCCCACCCTTTATTAAATTATCAATTGCTGACAATATAATTATTTTATTGCTTCTAGAACCCTCTTGTACAGATATTTTGCAGATATTTGTGTTTATTATATCGTTTGTGCTTATTAAACTATTTTTTTTTGCAATTTTAACAAATCTTTTATTTTTATAAAATTTTTTTAAATATTTAGTTATTTGGTTGACCTTGACATTTTTATTTAATTCTAAGTAGATGGTGCTTAATATTCCTCTGAACATAGGTGACAAATGAGGTGTAAAAATAAAATCAACTGGATTTTTAGAAGATTTATTTAATTCTTGTTTTAGTTCTGAGTTATGTCTATGATTAAATAAACCATAAGCACTTATAGATTCGTATAAGTTTTTGTGTTTATATTTCTTGTGAACACCACGACCGGCCCCAGAATAACCAGATTTTGAATCAATTATAATATTTTTATTAATAATAAGTTTTCTTTGCAATAAAGGAATCAATGGTAACAATATTGATGTTGGATAACATCCTGGACAGGCTATAATTTTTGTATTATTTAATTTGTTATAACTAAATTCAGGAATTGAATATTTACTTTTATTAATGTTTGATTTAGCTTTATGTTTAATTTTATAATACTTAAAGTACTCATTAGATTTTTCTAATCTAAAATCAGCAGATAAATCTATTAATGTTGTATTTTTACCTAAAAGTTTAGATATAATTTGAGCTTGCCCATTAGGTAACGCAGTGAAGACAATATCAATTTTGTTAAGTAAATTTTTATGAAATTTTTTAATTTTAGGTAATTTATTACGCTTTATAGATTTATCATAACTGGAGATATCCTTTCCAACAGATGAGCTCCCGCACAAATATTTTATATTAATATATTTGTGTTTAATTAATAATTTTATTAATTGTATACCAATATATCCAGTTGAACCTGCAATTAATACATTTAGCTTGCGCATAATATTACATCTATTTTTTAAAATTTTATCTTTTAGAAAACTGAAAACTTCTTCTAGCTTTTCTACGACCGTATTTTTTTCTCTCGACCGATCTTGAATCTCTGGTGGTAAGTTTTTCTTTCTTTAATGTAGGTTTTAAATTTGCATCATATAATAATAAAGCTTTTGATATTCCATTTACCATTGCCCCTACTTGACCAGTTAAACCGCCACCAGTAACTGAACATCTCACATCATATGCAGTCGCTTGCTCGATAATTTCAAAAGGTCTTAATAATTGCATTATATGACTAGCTCTTTTAAAATAATCTTTATAATCTTTTCCATTAATCACAATATTTCCTGATCCTTTTTTTAACCAAACTTTAGCAATTGAAGTTTTTCTTTTTCCAGTAGCATACTTGCTATCTTTAAAGTCCATTAAAATTTTATTTTTTGTGGGTTGTAAATTTTCCATTACTGTTTTCTTACAAGATTTTTTGAATTAAGTTTTGATATATCAATTACAATTGGGTTTTGTGATATATGAGGGTGATCAGATCCTTCATAAATCTTTAATTTAGTTAATTGTTTTTTTGCTAATGGTCCACCAGGTAACATTCTTTTAACAGCAAGTTTTAAAGTCTCACCAGGCTTCTTCTCGCTCAGTATTTCAGGTGTAGTTTCCTTGATCCCACCTGGATATCCAGTATGCTTGTAATATTTTTTATTTTGAAATTTTTGACCTGTAAATTTGATCAGTTCAATATTCTTAACAACAACAAAATCTCCATTGTCCATGTGTGGAGTATAAGTTGTTTTATTTTTTCCTCTTAAAATTAAGGATATAATAGATGCTAGTCTACCAACGACAGCATTCTTTGCATCAATCTCATACCATTTATTCTCTATTTCACTTTTTTTAACAAATCTTGTCATGAATGCGGGATTAATACTTATAAATATATACAATGTCAATTAAAGAGCGTATTAAATACCTAAAAAATCACCATTTTACTTGATTTTTAAAGGACTTGATATTGATTATAGAGATATAATAGAATTTAATTTAATAAATTAAAAAAATCTAAAATTAAAAGGGAGAAAAAATGACTAAATCAAAAAATCCAGAAACTATAGCACTTCACGGTGGTGATTATAGAAGTGATCCATCAACAACTGCTGTTGCTGTACCAATTTATAGAACAACATCTTACCAGTTTAATAATACTGAGCATGCTGCAAATTTGTTTGGTTTAAAAGAGTTTGGTAACATTTACACACGTATAATGAATCCAACAAATGATGTTTTAGAAAAAAGAGTAGCTGCTTTGGAAAACGGGCTAGCTTGCGTAACTGTTGGTTCAGGACAAGCTGCGTCAACATTTGCCATAATGAATGTCTGTCAATCAGGTGATAATTTTATTAGCTCCACAGATTTATATGGTGGAACAGTTAATTTATTTACTCATACATTAAAAAAATTAGGTATTGAAGTTAGATATGCTGATCCAAGTGATCCTAAAAACTTTGAGAAACTTGTTGATGAAAAAACAAGATGTTTTTATGCTGAGACTCTACCTAATCCTTATTTAAGAGTTTTTCCTATCAAAGAAGTATCAGATATTGGCAGAAAACATAACATACCACTAATAATGGATAACACAGCTTCTCCAGTCATCTGCAAACCTTTAGATCATGGAGCTGCAGTAGTTGTTCATTCTTTAACGAAGTTTATTGGTGGACACGGAACTGTAATAGGTGGATGTTTAGTGGATGGTGGAAATTTTGATTGGACATCGGATCCAAAGAGACATCCTAACTTTAATGAACCAGACGCAAGTTATGGTGGTGCAAAATGGGGTGAAGTTGTTCCTCAGTTAACTGGCGCAAATGTTGCATTTGCCGTTAGAGCAAGAGTGTGTCTATTGAGAGATCTTGGTGCTCCACTTGCCCCGGACAATGCATGGGGTATTATTCAAGGTCTAGAAACAGCACCGTTAAGAATGAAACAGCACTGCTCGAATGCAGACAATGTTGTTAAATATCTCCAAAAACACAAAAATGTTGAAAGAGTTATTTATCCAACATTACACAAAGGTGAAGTTGGTGATAGAGCTAAAAAATACTTCAAAGGTGGAAATGGTGCATTAGTGGGTATAGAAGTAAAAGGTGGAGTTGAAGCTGGTAAAAAATTTATTGAGGCTTTAAAAATGTTTTACCATGTAGCAAATATAGGTGATGCAAGAAGTTTAGCTATTCATCCTGCTACAACAACACATAGCCAACTAACTGAAGAAGAATTGTTAGCAGCAGGTGTTACACCAGGTTATGTTAGACTATCAATAGGTATTGAGCATCCAGATGATATTATCGCCGACTTAGATCAGGCTTTAAATGCCTCTGGTAAACCTGGATTAAAAGCTGTTAGTTAATTTTTTTATTTTGATATAAAAAATATATACTTGAACTAACAAGAAAAATCGAACTTATCTGGTGCATAGATGCTAAAAAAATCTGTGCACCATAGATCACAGTAAATATACCCAAAACAATTTGTATTAATAAAAGAGCCCCTACTGCTATTATTTGTTTATAATAATGCTTAAGGTTATTTTTTAAAATTATAAATAAAATATATAAATAGAATAAGAGTATAAAATACGCAAAATTTCTATGCATAAATTGTACTAAAGATGGCTCACTAAAAGCTGAAATATTAAAGAGATTTAAATAATTATTATCATTAGGAAAATAACTAGAGCCCATTAGAGGCCATGTATTATATATTTTACCAGCATCCATTCCAGAAACAAATGCTCCTAATATAATTTGAATAAAGATTGTAATCAAAAAAACAAAAGGTAAATTAAAGCCAATTTTTTCATGAGGATTTGTATAAACAGTTAAAATTAAAAAATTCCATAAAACAAGTGATAAAATGATAAAAGCAACAACAAGATGTAAGGAGAGTCTAAAATGACTTACATCGACTCTATCGATTAAACCACTAGAAACCATGTACCATCCAATGAAACCTTGAAAACAAATTAATAGAAAGATGAAATACATACTTAATAAATTTTTTGCATTTGTTTTAAAAGAAAAATAAATAAGCGGGATTAAAAAAAATAATCCTATTAATCTACCTAGAAATCTATGTATCCATTCCCACCAAAAAATTACTTTAAACTCATTCATAGACATGTCATAATTTTGCAACTTGAACTCTGGAATTTGTTTATAAAGTTCGAAATATATTAACCATTTTTCATTAGTTAAAGGTGGTAGAATGCCAGAAAATAACTCCCACTCGGTAATTGACAAACCTGAGTCTGTTAATCTTGTTAAACCACCTACAACAATCATTATTGTCAATATTACAAAAATAAATGCTAACCAAACAGAAATATGATTTTTCAGCTGTTGATTTTCTATGTACATAATGGAATAAATATATTAATTTTGAATTAATCCAATTGAATAAATGTCGCCTAAAAAAATAAAACAACTTAACATTTTAAGAAAAAAACTAGATAAATTAGACAATGAGCTTTTATCATCAATTAAATTAAGAACAAATTTAGTAAAAAAAGTTTTGGAACTTAAAACTTTGAAAAAGCATATAGTTGATAAAAATAGAATTAATATAATTTTAAAAAACGTTGAAAAAAAATCAAAAAAAATGGATATAGATACTAAGATAACAAAAAGAATTTGGAAGAATATGATATGGGCTTATATAGATTTTGAAAGGCGAAGATTTAAAAAAAAATAACTATTTACTATGTGGGGGAAGTTTTTTTTCAATAAAAATTTCATGTTTTCTTGTAGCGGGATTATATTTTTTCGCTTTTAGTTTTACTTTTGCTTTTTCACCACCAGCAGGTTTTTTTACGTAATAGAAAAAAGGACTATCAGGTTTGGCTTCTGGTACTAATCTAACTTTTACATGTGTTTTTTTTGCCATTTTAATCTTTTTTTAAATTTTTAAGTTTTAAAGAAATATTTTTAATTTTATTTTTTAATATTTCGAAATCATTTATATTAGTAATGTTATTTACGTCAAGATCTAAATGACTATTTTTTTTAAGAAGTTTTTTTGCACCCTCAATGGTCATTTTTCTATCTTTTAGAAGAAATTTAATTTTTTTTAAAATTACAATACTTTCATTGTCGTAATATCTTCTACTACCACTAAATTTTTTAGGCCTTATTTGATTGAATTGAGTTTCCCAAAATCGAATTGTGTGTGTATTTGGTTTTCCTGTTTTTGTGTTAACTAAATTTAGCATTTTTGCTACCTCACTTATGGACTTATATAGTTTATCAGATTTCATTTATATAAGATTTGAATTCCTTTGAGGCTTTAAAGGTGAGTACAGTTCTACTAGAAATTTTTTTTACCTCTTTGGTTTTTGGATTTCTTCCAATTCTTTCTTTCTTATCTATTAATTTAAATGTACCAAAATTAGAAAATTTAATTTTTTTATGTTTAATTAAATTCTCAATTATAAGTTCAATAAAATCATCTATAATTTCATCTGACACATTTTTAGAAAATCCCACCTGCATGTATATGCTATTAACTAAATCTTTTTTAGTTAAATTAATTCTCATTTATCAATATTTTCTTTAATTTTATCAATAAGTTTATTTTTAACTATTTTTTCGCAAAGATCTAACGAGTTTGAAAAGCCTAGAAAATCTGTTGAACCGTGACTTTTTACGACCGGGCTATTTAAACCAATTAAAATAGCACCATTATATTTGCGTGGATCAAGTTTCTGTTTAAATCTATTTAGACTTTTTATATTTAAAAACGACAGAAATTTACTTACTAAATTTGATGATAGAGATTTTTTTAACTCGTCTGTTATAAAATTAGCTGTCCCTTCAGCAGTTTTAAGGGCAACATTGCCTGTAAAACCATCGGTTACAATAACATTAACATCTCCTTTCATTATATTGTTACCTTCAACATATCCAATAAATTCAAATAAATTTTGTTTATAATTGTTAATCATATTATAGGAATTTTTAACTACTTCATTACCTTTAATTTCTTCTAGTCCAATATTTAGAATTGCAACTTTTGGTTCGTCCTCAGGAAACAGTGACTTATAAAGTGATGCACCCATAATACTGAAATCCAACATATTTTTAGCGTCGCAATCTATATTTGCACCTAAATCTAATACTATATTTAATCCACGTTTATTAGGCCACAATCCAGAAAGTGCAGGTTTATTAATACTATCTATCATTGTCAAATTTAATTTAGCAATAACAAAAAGTGCCCCAGTATTTCCAGCTGAAATAATAACATCTGACTCATTATTTTTAACACTTTGAATTGCTTTAAACATGCTTGCATCTTTTTTTTTTGCAGCTGTTAATGGAGTATCATTATCTTCTATTTTATCTTCAGCATCAATGATTTCGTAATATGAATTTGGTAATTTGTTAATTATTAAGCTTGAAATCAAGTCTTTTTTTCCAAAAATTTTATAGATTATATTTTTTTCTTTTTTAAAATGATGAACTATACCATTAATTACTTTTTCTGGAGATCCTTCTCCTCCCATTGCATCTACTGCAATTCTTATTTTTTGATACATTTTAATTATTAATTATTATTCCTTAGGATCAAGTATTTGTCTTCCTTTATACATCCCTGTTTTTCGATCAAGATGATGCGATAATCTATATTCTCCTGATTTTTTATCCTCAATAATATTTTTTGAAGAAAACTTTATGTGTGATCTTCTTTTACCCGCTCTAGAAGGTGTAGTTTTTCGTTTTGGTACAGCCATGATTAAATTTGATCATCTTCTACACTTTTTGAGAAAGAATTCAAAGATTTATTTGATAAAAAAATTAAGTATTTATCTATATAATTTACTATTTTATGATCCTTATCATCAATATCTAATAAAAGATTTACTATTTTGCGTTTATTATAAATATCTTCATTTTTCCAATTTTTCGTTTTATCTACTATAAAGTAAAAAAAATTAAGATATTCTTTCATTTTCTTGTTTACCGTAACATCACCATGTCCTATTTCCCTAATCGATGTTTCTAACTGTTTAAAACAATAATCAAAGAAACTTTGAAGAAATTTTTTATCTTCTGTATTATTAAATTTGTCAAAAAAAAAGGCTAAATGAATAAGAAAAACTATCAATCTGTCATTAAAAGTATCTTTTGAAGTAAAGGCTTCATAAATATTTTTATTTCTAGTTAAATTTAGTAAATTAATGTAAATATTAGATTTATTAAAATTCATGAAGAAAATATTAATACTTATAGCGATTATTTTATCAAGTTGTAAATTTAACGATGTAATAGAACATCATGGTGTGAATTTCTTAGAAAAAAAACAAGAAAAATTAATCGTTAACTCTTCAAATATCAATGACATACGTGAATCTTTAGGTCCTCCCTCGGTAGAAAGTATTTTTGATAACAATGTACTAATTTATATGGAAAGAAAAACTTCAAGATCTTCATTTAAATCACTTGGTGAAAAAGAAATTATCGTAAATAATGTCCTTGTACTAGAGATTGATAGTAGAGGTATGCTTGTTAAAAAAGATTTTATAAATAAAGATGAAATGAACAAACTTAAAATTTCCAAAAATTCAACCTCAAGTCTCTATAAAAAAGATGCGTTTATATATGACTTTATAAGAACGCTAAAAAGAAAAATAGAAGATCCACTAGGTCAACGTAATAAAAAAAGGAAAAGATAATTTAAGATTTAGTGTGCAATTACCGCAAGTAATAATAAAGCAACAATATTTGTAATCTTAATCATCGGGTTAACCGCAGGACCTGCAGTGTCTTTGTATGGGTCACCTACTGTATCACCAGTTACTGCAGCTTTATGCGCTTCAGAACCTTTTCCACCGAAATTACCATCCTCAATATATTTTTTCGCATTATCCCAAGCTCCACCTCCTGCTGTCATGGATATAGCAACAAACAAACCAGTTATTATAACTCCTAATAACATTGCACCCACTGATGACAAAGCTGCAACCTGTCCACCTATAGGTAGTATAAATAGATATAATACAATTGGTGATAGCACTGGTAGTAATGAAGGAATTATCATTTCCTTGATTGCTGCTTTAGTTAATAAATCTACAAGTCTACCATAATCAGGTTTTGATTTTCTTTTCATTATTCCAGGTATTTTTTTAAATTGTCTTCTAACTTCTACTACAACAGCACCACCTGCTCTACCAACAGCTTGCATACCCATTGATCCAAATAAATATGGAAGCATTCCACCAACTAATAAACCAACAACAACAAATGGGTTCGAAAGATCAAAGGAAACAACTATATTCTCCAAACTTGAGCCTTCAACCTTTGAGAAAAATTTTATATCTTCGGTGTAAGCAGCAAATAAAACTAACGCTCCCAATCCTGCAGAACCAATAGCGTATCCTTTTGTTACTGCTTTTGTTGTATTTCCAACAGCATCTAAAGCATCAGTTGTTTTACGGACATTTTTTGGTAAATTTGACATTTCAGCAATTCCACCTGCATTATCAGTAACTGGACCATAAGCATCTAAAGCGACGACCATACCAGCTAGTGCTAACATGGTTGTAACTGCGATTGCTATACCATACAAACCTGCAATATTATTAGTAATTAATATCCCGCCTACAATTATTAATGCTGGTACAGCAGTTGCTTCCATAGACACTGCAAGTCCTTGAATAACATTTGTACCATGACCAGTAGTAGAGGATGAAGCTACACTTTTCACTGGTCGATAGTTTGTACCAGTATAATATTCCGTAACCCAAATAATTAGACCTGTTATAACTAAACCAATTACTCCACATAAATATAAACTCATTCCCGAAAAATTTTTATCTGAAATTGAGTAAATTTTATCAAGTCCTAAAACATAGTCAGTGATTGGATATAAAATTGCAAGTGACGAAACTGCTGTTACAATAAAACCTTTGTACAAAGCAGCCATAATATTTTTTGAGTTACCCAATTTTACAAAATAAGTACCTAAAATGGATGTTAAAATACAAGCACCACCAATTGCTAAAGGATAAACCATCATATTTAGATCTTGATTAAAAAAAATAGAAGAAAGAACCATTGTTGCAACAATAGTAACTGCATAAGTTTCAAATAAGTCAGCAGCCATACCAGCGCAGTCTCCAACATTATCTCCTACATTATCTGCAATTACAGCAGGATTTCTTGGATCATCTTCAGGTATACCAGCCTCAACTTTTCCTACAAGGTCAGCACCTACATCGGCTCCTTTAGTAAAAATACCACCACCGAGTCTTGCAAATATAGAAATTAAAGAAGCACCAAAGCCAAGTGCCACCAAAGCGTTTACAATTTCTCTTTCATCTATACCTAAACTTAAAAGTATATAATAATAAACAGCAATAGATAATAATGCGAGACCAGCAACTAACATACCTGTGACAGCTCCCGATTTAAAGGCGATTGATAATCCTTGAGCCAAACCTTTTCTTGAAGCTTCAGCGGTTCTGACATTCGCTTGCACAGAAACTAACATACCAACATATCCAGCAATACCTGACAGAGTTGCGCCGATTAAATATCCTAAACCAACTAAGATACTAAAAGCAAAACTGATAATAACTAATACAACAACACCAACAATTGCGATAGTTTTGTACTGTCTATTTAAGTAAGCTTTAGCACCAACTTGAATTGCTGATGCAATTTCTTGCATTTTACTATTTCCTGGACTTGAATTTAGAATATTTTTTCCTGTAAAAAATCCATAAACTATTGATAACAGTCCTGATAATATTATAAGTTGAAGAATAAACGATACAGATGTTGTTTCCATGATTCCTTTAAAAGTTAGTTAATATTAAAAATCGGACAATACAAAAAAAAATATAAAAGGCAATATTTAACTTAGCTAAACTTATGTGAATAACCTTGATATTTGCTTAAATTTAAAGAGTTACCTTTAAATATCACTAAATTTTTTTTATTTACATTATTTATTTTACCAATTCTTGTTATTTTACTCTTCAACTTTTTCGATATTTGACTGATTTGCTTACGTTTACTTTTATCTGCTGTGAATAAAATCTGATAATCATCTCCATTAAATAAGTAGTCCAATATACTCTTATTATTATTAATAAGTATTCTGTGGAACTGTTTTGAGGTGGGTATTTTTTCTACATCTATTATAAAAGAAAATTTCTGATTATTAATTAACTTATACATGTCTGTAATCAATCCGTCAGATATATCGATAGATGTATTTACCAATTTTTTTATTGCAAAAGGGAAATATGATGAAAGTTTCGGACAATAAAATTTGTTTAAAAAGTATTTTTGTTCTAGTTTAGAGGCTTTTAAATTTTCTTTTAAAATCTTTAAACCAACATAGCTGTCACCAATATCACCAGTAACATAAATGTCATCGTTAAGTTTAGCTTTATTTCTCTCTATAATTCTATCTGAAAATCCAATTGTGATTATAGTAAATGATAAATGATTAGATTTTGTGGTATCACCACCTGACAATTTAAGATTAAATTTTTTTTGCTCTTGCTTCAGAGTATTGCTTATTAATATTAAATTTTTCTTAGTAAAATGATTTTTATTACCACTCCCAGATAAAAAATAATATACTGGTGTAACACCTTTTGCATATAAATCAGAAATTGAAGATCTTATGACTTTTTTAATTACTAAACTTGGAAATTTAAAATTTAAAAAATGAATACCTTCATTATATGTATCAACAGAAACTACAAGTTTCTTTTTTTTATCAAAAAAAACATCATCATTTAAATTTTTAGCACTAGGGTTATTTAATGTATTAATCTTGAAATATTTTTTAATCAAATAAAACTCATTCATCAGATTTTCTTATTTTCTTTGAAATTTTATCGAGTAAAGCGTTTAGAAATTTAGTTTGACCATAATCAATAAAAAAATTTGAAGCCTTTAGATACTCGTTGATTATTATTTTTGAAGATGTGTTTGGTTTATATAAAAATTCAAATATTGCACTTTTTATAATAACTTGGAAAACTTTATCTAAGTTTTTAACATTTAAATCATTATTTAAGTGGATTTCAATTTCTTCATTAATAATTTCATCTCTTTCAATCGTTCCATTAACTACATCTTTTATGAATTTTTTAAATCTATGGTTGGGAAATTTCAACTCTTCTTCTTTATTAAAATATTTTCCATAAATTTTTTGAATCACAATTACTCTAGGATTGTTTTTCCCTTGATATTTGTTTATCATTTAGAAGTACTTTTTAAAATTTCAATAACAGCCTTTGCTGCTTCAAATCCTTTACCTTTCTTTTTAAGTGGCCATCCCTCTGATCCAGATCTAGCTCTTGCCTGTGTTTGATTGAGAGCTGTAATTATTCCATTACCTACAGGTTTCCTATACTCTATAGATAAATTCATTAATGCATCAAATGTTGACTTTGAAATATATTCAAAATGTGGTGTTTTACCTTTGATAACACATCCTAAAGCCACAAAAGCATCAAATTTTTTTATATTTTTAGCAATAACCATAGGTATTTCAAATATTCCCGGAACATAAATGCACTTATTTTTAATCTTAGATTTGTTTAGTAAATACTCTGCATTTTTTCTTAAAAATTTTGTAGTATCAGGGTAATAATTTGCACAGACTATAAGTATATTTTTTTTCATTTGATTATTTCTTGTTTTTTAATTTTAATACCATAACCATCTAAACCAATTACTTTTTTTTTAGATCTAGTTACTAATATCATATTTTTTATTTTAAGTGATTTAATTATCTGCGCACCAATACCATAGTTTTTAATAAGTTTATCACGTCCTTTTTGATAAAAATCTTTACTATTATATTGTTTCAATGTTTCTGTAACGGATTTTAAGTTAGGATCTCTTATGAATACTAATACACAATTATTATATTTTTTAAAATAATTAATTGTCCTTTCAAAAGAATTTGGGAGTTTTTGATTAATTAAATAGTTCTCAACAACATTTGAAGAAATAACTCTTAATCTTGGTATTGTTTCTTTTTTTATTGTGCCCTTTATTAATGCAAAATTTTCTGATCCATCAAGAATATTTTCAAAAACTTTAATTTTAAATTTTTGATTTCGAACTTTTATTGAAGATGTTTTTTTTAATTTAATTAATTTTTCACTTTTTAATCTATAAGAGATTAAATCATCTATTCTTCCAATCTTTAAATTGTGGATTCTTGCAAATTCATGTAACTTGTCGCCTTTTGCCATAGTTCCATCTTCATTCATTATCTCGCATATAACCGCTGAATTATTTTTTTTTGCTAATTTTGATATATCAACAGAGGCTTCTGTGTGCCCTGCTCTAACTAAAACACCAC
>MDSV01099397.1_pt1 | contig 25573 bp, 24 predicted proteins | sample 810851 | NCBI WGS metagenome assembly MDSV01 (sample SAMN05326640, study PRJNA326480) | marine metagenome | isolation source: seawater | place: Atlantic Ocean: North East | collected 2012
GAGGATCCCAAACAATTTCTACATCAACATTATTTACACCAGAAACTTTTTTTGCATATCTTTTAACATCGTCAACCATTGTATCATGTAAAGGACACCCTTTAGTTGTCATAGTCATTTTGATATTTACATCATTATTTTCAGTAATATCTATCCCATAGATTAAACCCATATCTACAATACTTAATGGGACTTCAGGATCCATACATTTTTTGAGTGAATCTCGTACATTTTCAACATTAACAGTACTCATGAAAAAAAATAGTATGAAATGAATAAAAACTTGATGTTAATTAGCTTGGAATAATTTTTTTATTGATTCTTCAAATGGTGCTTTTGCAACACCTTTCTCAGTAATTATTCCAGCAATTAATTCTGGAGGAGTCATATCAAATGCAGGGTTAATTACATTAATTCCATCAGGTGCAGTTTTTTTATCACCAATTCCAGTCACTTCAGAACCTTTGCGTTGTTCAATTATTACATCTTCAGGATTACTCTTCATATCAAATGTAGATAGTGGTGCAGCAACATAAAATGGGACATGATGTTGTTTGGCCATTGTTGCAACTTGATAAGTTCCAATTTTGTTATACACATGACCAGTTCGTAGTATTCTATCAGCACCAACAACAATTTTGTTTACCAAGCCATTCGCCATAGAATAACCTACTGCAGTATCAGGTATTAGACTGACATCAATTCCATCATGTTTTAATTCAAATGCAGTTAATCTAGAACCTTGTTGAATTGGACGAGTTTCAGTTGCAATAACTTTGATATTTTTGCCACTATCCTTTGTTGCACGAATAACTCCTAATGCAGTTCCATAACCAACAGTTGCTAACGCTCCTGCATTACAATGTGTCATAATAGTATCGTTATCATCAAACAAATCAGAACCATTTTTTCCCATTGACATGTTAATTTGTATATCTTCTTCTGCCATTTTTTTGGCAGTTTCAACTACATTAGTTCTAATTTGATCAATAGTATCTGCTTTATTTGCAACTTTCATAATTTTATCTAATCCCCATCCAAGATTTACTGCTGTGGGTCTAGTTTCAAATAATATTTTTTTAGCATTTTCTAGATATGAAATTAATTCATCTTTTTGAGTAGCGGTACTTTGTAATGAAGCTAAAGCAAGACCAAATGCACCAGAAACACCAATTGCAGGAGCACCACGTACTACCAGAGTACGAATTGCATTAGCAACTTGATTAAAATCCGTATAAGTGACATATTCCAGAGAATTTGGTAGTTTGGTCTGATCAATCATTATTACAGTATTATCTTTCCATTCCACGGTTTTGAGAGTCATAATTGTTTAAAAAAATTAGGCTTATATTATTTTTACAATATGATTTTGTAGTTAAGTATTTTACAATATTATTAATCTAGTATTCAGAAATGGAGTTAAATGATCTAATAAAAATAGATAAAAAACAAATGTTCAAAGCCTATAATGATTGGCCAGATATTGCGAGAAGCTCATTTGAAGAGAATTTTGATAAAATCGATGTGAAAGATGTTGACAATATTGTTTTTGCAGGTATGGGAGGTTCAGGAACAATCGGAGATACAATTGAGTCGATACTTTCAAAACAAAATATTCATGTTAACGTTGTAAAGGGATATGTTTTACCAAAAACTGTTGATTCGAATACGTTGGTAATTGCAACTAGTGTTTCAGGTAATACAGACGAAACATTAGAAATTTTGAAGAAGGCAAAAAAAACTTCTGCAAAAGTTATAGGTTTTTCATCAGGAGGATTTTTGGAAAATTTTTGTAAGGAAAATGAAATATATTTTCAAAAAATTAATATGATTCACTCACCTAGAGCATCACTTCCACAATTTTTATTTTCCATTCTTAATGTTTTAGAACCTATTATACCAATAAAACAAAATAAAATCAATGAGGCTATTTCTTATTTAGAAAAAACTAAACAAAATATTTTTTCAGGCAATATAACAGAAAATAATAAATCATTAGAACTAGCAAAATTTATTTCAGAAATTGTTTGTATATATTACCCAGCAGGGTTAAAAGCCTCTGCAATTCGTTATAAAAATTCTCTTCAAGAAAATTCAAAAATACACGCAATGACTGAAGATGTTATAGAATCCTGTCATAATGGTATTGTGTCTTGGGAAAGAGAATCTAATGTAAAACCAGTTTTAATACAAGGAGTTAATGATAACGTCAAAACAATTGAGAGATGGAAGATATTAGAAGAATTTTTTGATATGAAAAAAATTGACTATAAGATTGTTAAATCAGTTGAAGGGGACATACTATCTAAGATTATGAGTTTAATTTACACATTAGATTATTCATCATTGTATTTATCGATTCTTAGAAAAATAGACCCAACACCAGTTAAATCAATTGATTTTATCAAAAAGAAGTTATAATGAAAATGTTTTGAAATAATATGAATAATAAAAATGAAATAATAAAAAAAAGTAAGGATATTAAATTAATTATTTCGGATGTTGATGGAGTTTTAACGGATGGTGGTATGTATTATAATGAAAGTGGAGAAGTAATGAAAAAATTCAATACAAAAGATGGTATGGGTGTTGAACTTTGTCGAGGAAAAATTAAAGTAGTTTTAATAACCAAAGAAAAATCAAAAATTGTTTTAAAAAGAGCAAAGAAAATGAAAGTTGATAAAACATACATAGGAATTGAAAAGAAAGAAAATTTACTTCCAGAGATTTGTAAAAATTACAATATTTCAGAAAAAAATATTGCATATATTGGAGATGATGTGAATGATTTCAACATAATGAAACAAGTTGGATTTTCAATTACGCCTAATAATGGAAATGTAAACATTAAAGAAATTTCAGATTATATTTGTACGACCAATGGAGGAGATGGAGTACTAAGAGAAGTTGTTGATATAATTTTAGTAAATAATAATTTTAAGAAAATAAAATTAAGGAGAAATGAAAAATAATGGCGTTCATCATAGGAGAAATTGGGACAAATCACACAGGTGATGTAAAAATTGCAAAAAAAATAATTGATGCAGCTGCAAATGCAGGAATGAATGCCGTAAAATTTCAAAAGAAAAATGTTGAAAAAATCTATACAAAAGAGTTTCTTGATTCTTATTTGGAGAGTCCATGGGGAAATACTCAAAGAGAAATGAGATTACATAGAGAATTTTCAGATAATGAATACAAACAGATTGACAAACATTGTAAAAAACGTAAGATTGAATGGTTTTTTTCTGCATGGGACATCGATAGTCAAATTTCAATGAGGAAATTTAAGACGAAATTCAATAAAGTTGCATCAGCTATGCTAATACATGAAAAATTATTAAAGACCATTGCAGAAGAACAAAAACCAACCTTCATTTCCACAGGAATGAGTACTATGAAAGATATTACAAAAGCAGTAGAAATTTTTCGGAAGAATAATTGTCCATTTGAGTTGATGCATACAAATAGTTCATACCCAATGAAATCTGAAGAGGCTAATCTAAGCATGATACCAGTATTGCAAAAAAAATTTCAATGCAAAGTTGGTTATAGTGGACATGAAGTGGGAGCATCAATTATTTCAGTTTGTGCAGCAATGCTTGGCGCAACATCAATTGAACGTCACATAACTGTAGATCGAACGTATTATGGTTATGATCAAGTTGCATCACTAGAACCTGAAGGAATGAGGAGATTAGTTAGAGATATCGGATTAGTTGACGTCATAATAGGAGATGGTAAAAAGAAAATTTGGGACTCTGAAAAACCAAATATGAAAAAATTAAGACAGATTTTTTCATAAATTACGTTTGTGAGTTTTTTCTTGTATAGAAATGTTAGAATTAAAAAAACGTTTTTATAATTTATCTAAAAAATGTGTTTATGAAATCAAATTTCAAAGACAATTATAAAGACAAAAAACCTACTGCAATATCTGAAATTTATGAACAAAAAGGAAGTATGACTGATGAAGAATTTGAAAAATTCATAATAGAAAGCGGAGCTAGAGGCTCATTCATGGTATATAGATCAAAAAATAAAGATGAAGAATTAGGTATCGACGAATTATAAATTTAGAATTTAGAGGAATGTCAATATCAAAATCAGAAATTGCATATAGAGAAAATATTCTAAAAAATAAAGCTTATGAGGAATATGAATTATGGATATCAAATTTTGCATCAAATCTCAGTAATATTTGGAATGAACAATCTGCATCCATTCTAAGTGGTGAAAATAATACAAATAAAGAAAGTTTTGGGATAGTGATTGGTAGAGGTCCATCAATTAATAAAAAAAATCATTTAAAATTACTTGCAGAAAGTAATTTTTCTGGAAAGATTATTTGTTGTGATGGCAAGTTAATTGACGCATTGAAAGCAGGAGTAACACCAGAAAAATTTCCAGATTTTTATGTTGTAACTGTAGACCCAGCTAAAAATCATGTTAAATTTTATGATGATCCGATGGTGAAAAAATATGGTGCAAAGATTAAAGGTATTTTCTCAGTTGTTTCTGATCCAAATACAGTAGAAGTTGCTAGAAAATCAGGGATTAAAATTCACTGGGTACATTCGTTGGCAGATTTGAATGAGGGTAAAAAATCTTTTAATTACATTACTTCGATAATGGTAAGAACAAAAAATCACTCTAAAGGTTTGCCAGCAATTCAAACTGGAGCTAATGTTGGGACATCAAGTTGGTTTGTTGGTTGGAAAATTTTGAAATGTAATAAAATTGCACTCATAGGAATAAATCATGGATGGGAAGGTGATGATCCTTGGGAATTAATCTTTAAAGATCTTCATGATCATAAAAAACCATTAGAAATGGATAAATCGTCAGAATCATTCAAAAAACTTTTTCCAAGATTATACAATCCGGATTTAAAATCTTATTTTATAATGGATCCGATATTCCAATTGTATAGAAATGTTTTATTAGAATTTATTGAAAGATCGCCAAAATGGCTGAGTACATATAATGCTACAGAAGGAGGCTCAATTTTTGGAAAAAGAGTGACCACAATTTCGTTCAAAGAATTTTTAAATATGACTGAAATTCGTTCGAATTAATCTATTAATTTAAATATTTTACAAATAGAAAATCATTATGAAAGTTTTGTTCGTTGTGCCAGAAATTAGGCTAGATAGTCACCCAACTAATATTCCATTTTGGGCAGGAATTTTTGCATCCATAGTAGAACAGAAAGGTGGAGAAGTCGCAATTCTAGACTTAAATGCTCTAAGAATGAATTATGATAAACAATTTGTACCGGATGAATTAATTCGAAAAGAAGTTGCTTCTGAGAAATGGGATTTGATTGGCATAGGTGGATTAACAAGTACGTATGGAAGAATAAAGTATCTTTGTAGGTTAATTAGAAGAGAAAGTTCAGATTCAATTTTCATAGGTGGTGGCGGATGGAGTAGCTACAATCCAACTGAGATCTTAGAATTAGTTCCAGAATTGAATATGATTTGCATTGGAGAAGGAGAAGAAACATTTTCAGAATTATATGATGAGATATCTAGTGGAGGAACAAATTTTGAAAAGATTAACGGTTTGTGTTTAAGAGACGGAAAATCTTTTACGTTTACACAGCCAAGGGCGTTAATAGCAGATTTAGATACAGTTCCTTATCCACATTATGATATTTTAGAATTAGATATCTATTTCAAGTATTCACAAATTTGGTATTCAAAAGAAGCTATGATGGCAAAAAGACGTCTTTCAACAGTTTGGGAAAGAGGATGTCCTAGAGGATGTACATTTTGTTCACATAATGGAATGTCAAGAATTGATTTACAGAACATTTATGGTGACGGCGATAGAAAGGCTGGAGAAAAATTAGTTAGAATCTCAGATAAAGAGAATGATACATTTCAGTTACCAGCAAGATGGCCATCTGCAAGATATGCTGTTGACAATATCATATTATTACATGAAAAATATGGCATGGACTTTTTTATGGCTGTTGATGAGAACATGACTAGTAATAAAAAATGGACAGAAGAGTTTTGTTCATTATACATTGATGAAGGACTTGATAAGAAAGTTAAATGGGGAACATTAGGTGATGCACCTAGCGTAGCTACAAAACCAGAATTAGTAAAAACTCTGGTTGATGCAGGATGTACTTACATTTCATTTGGATTTGAGTCTGCATCAGATAAGGTACTAAATGAAGATATTAAAAAAGGTCAGACTCGTGCACATCTACAAAAAACAATAGATACCATTCGCTCATCAGGATTAAGACCAATTACTACATTTATGATTGGAAACCCACATGAAAATATTAATGATTTATTGGAAACGGTAGATTTCTGGATACAAAATGATGCAGAGATAGATCCTTTCATATGTACACCATACGTTGGAAGTCCAATATTTTATGACTTCAAAGATTATATTTTACAACAATATGATGAACGATTAAAACTTGTGAATGAGGGTAAGTTTACAGCAGATGAAAAATCTATGAAAGCCTGGAAACTTGATGCGATGGATAAATTTATGAAAGAATGTGGAGATGCATTTGAATATACCGCAACTGTTAGTTAAAATTTCTCAATTGCAGAATTATATGCACTAAAAAGATTCATGTATAAACAAGATACTAGACGAATGGTACAATTTGCATACCAACGATATGAAGAAACAGGTTTGGAACAATGGAAAGTTAGTGACAAATGGAAAAAATATGATCCAGTTAAAATTGCTGAGCAAGAATTAGCTGAAAAAATAGATACTAATTAAATTCTAATTCTGTTTCAAAAAATGAGTTGCTAATTTTAGATCATCTGTAGAATCAATTTCTATAGATAAAGATTCAGGCATTTCATATAACCCAATTTTTCCAGATAATCTAGATTTTGTTTTCTTAAAAAGTTTGGATTTAATAATGTAAATTGAACCATTTTCAATAAATTGATTGGTAAAATTTTGTCTATTTGGTCTATTTTTTGGAGAATAATTAATTGGTTTGACAAAAGAATTATTTTTTTTCCAGAAAAATTTATGTGAGTTATATCCACTTAAAATAGAATCATAATTTTTCTTTTTGAATAGTTTTATTGCTTCATCGATATGAAGTGAAGTTCTCAATGGGGATGTGTTTTGTAAAAAAATAATTGCATCAGGAACATAGTTTTCTTTTTTGGATAAATATTCCAAAATATGAATTGCAACAGATTCAATTGAAGCATGATCGCCGGATAATTTTTTAGGTCTAGCAATTACTTCTGCACATAATTTTTGAGCATAATTAGAAATTTTTTGATTGTCTGTGGATACAATCGTTCTATCAATTAATTTTGAATTTAAAGATGCTTTTAGAGTATAATATAGAAGAGGTTTTTTATTTAATTTAACAATATTTTTGAGTGGAATTCCTTTAGAACCCCCTCTAGCAGGAATTATAGATAAAAATTTCATAAGATATGGATTTCTTTACTAAAAATAAATCATTTCTTATAATTTATCATAAGATTAAATGATAAATTGGAGAGATGAAAAATTGATAGTATAGTAATCAATTCATCGAACAAGATATAAGGTAAATTTAAAACATTAGATATTACAGAGATTTTTTGAATTGAAAATTACAATAGGAATTCCTGCATATAATGAAGAAGAAAACATTGGTGGCATTTTAAGAGAATTGAAAAAAATTACAAATTCCATAATAGTGTGTGATGATGGATCAACTGATAGAACTGGAGAGCTTTCGAATGAATTGGGTGCGATTGTAATTACACATGAAAAAAATCAAGGGTATGGTGCTGCAATAAACTCAATTTTTCAAAAAGCAGTAGAAATAGAAAGTGATATTTTGGTAACATTTGATGCCGATGGTCAACATAGAATAGAAGATATTGAAAAATTAATTTCTCCTATTGAAAAAAGTAATGCAAATATAATTATTGGATCTCGATTTCTAAAAAATGAAAGTAAAGTACCAAATTATAGAAAAATTGGAATTAAAGTTATTACTGGTATTACCAATGCATCTATAAATCAAAAATTAACAGATGCACAAAGCGGATTCAGAGCATATAGTAAACAAGTTTTAACAGAAATTTTTCCATCAGATATGGGAATGGGAATATCTACAGAGATTTTAATTAAAGCAAGTTCAAAAGGATTAAAAATTCTAGAAGTTCCAATAACCATATTATATTCAGGTAATACATCAACACATAATCCTGTTAGTCATGGAACATCTGTCATTCTAAGTACAATAAAATTTACTTCAATAGAACATCCACTAAAATTTTATGGAATTCCATCATTGGTTTTTCTTACAATAGGATTAGTTTTCACATCATGGGCAATTGATTATTATATTGAAATAGGTAGATTGAATACCAATTTAACATTAGTTGGTGCTGGAACTATCTTAATTGGAATAGTTTTACTGATCACTGCAATACTGTTATTCAGTTTAGTTACGGTTGTTCGTGAAAAACGTAATCAATAGATATGGTAGACCTAAAAAAAATTAAAGACATCAGTTCGGTTGGAACTGCAGATTTTTTTGGGACTGGAATGTCTGCAATATTTTGGTTTTTTCTTGCATCACAAATAGAACCTAATTCATATGGAGAGATTCACTGGTTTTTAGGAATAGCAGGTTTATTTTCAGGAATTGCATTATTTGGTACTGCAAACACATTAACAGTTTATACAGCAAAAAAGGTCCAGATCCAATCAACATTAAATTTTATTTCATTATTTGCAAGTGCAGTTCTTTCGTTAATTGTCATTGTAGTTTTTCCATCATTTTATACAATTGATATAGGAATTATTTTAATTGCATATGTTATTAACACGCTTGCAGTAGGAGATATTTTAGGAAGAAAACAGTTTAACAATTATACAAAATATACTCTTTTACAAAAAGGATTAACATTAGGATTAGGTCTTTCATTTTTCTATCTATTCGGTTATGAATCTATAATTTTTGCATTAGCATTATCTTACATTCTTCATTTTAAAAGAATAATTTCTATTTTTCGAGAAATAAAATTAGATTTCAAATTAATTAAACCGAGATTTGAATTTATAATAAATAATTATTTAATGTCAATTATTGCAATTTCATCTGGACAAGTTGATAAAATTGTAGTGGCACCTCTGCTAGGATTTACCATTTTAGGAAATTATAATCTTGCAGTACAAGTAATAAACATCATGTTAATAGTACCAAGTGTTTTTTACAAATATTTACTACCTCAAGAATCAACCGGAATTGAGAATAAAAAACCAAAAATAATTGTAGTTTGTCTTTCAATTTTAATTACTATTTCAGGAATGGTTTTAGCGCCAATTCTAATCTCGGAATTTTTCCCGAAATTCAATGATGCAGTAGATGCTATTAGAATAATGAGTATTGTAGTAATTCCAACAACTATTTCAGTTATACTTGAATCCGAATTTTTAGGTAAAGAAAAGAGCAGAGTTGTAATAATTAGTACAACAATAATGTTAATTTCATTAATTATTGGGATGATTGTTTTAGGTAGTATGATGGGAATAGAAGGAATAGCATATAGTTTAGTGATTGCTAATACTTTGAAAGCTGCTTATTATTTAGCAATGAAAAAATTAAATAATTTTTAAAGTTGTTTTTTAAGAATTAAAATAGACCCTTTGCAGATTCTGCAATATCATCTTCAATTTTTGCACTAGATTTTGACCAGAATGTTTCAATATACTCTTTACTTAATTGATCACGTAATGTAGAATTTGTTTCAGCTTCTTTAATTTCTGGCCAACGATCTTTTGGAAATTTAACATACATTGCAAATACATCTCTCAAACGAGTCATATCCTTTTTATCCCATTGTGGCATGTTAAGAATACTTTCTCCTGAATTACTTACCGCACAAATAACATTTGGATCTAGATAACCTCTTTTTACTGCCAATTCATGTAATTCTGTACCATGGAATGGAACAAAGATTGAACAACTAAGACTGTCTGAATTAAAATTTCTGTTAATCTCTATTGTATCAAATGCAAGTTCTCTTGTTTCATCAGGGAATCCAATAATGTTGTTTACGCTATATGTAATTCCTAATTTTTCTACTATCTTCATTTTTCTAATTGCACTAGAGTTTGTATATTCTCTCTTTACAACATCTCTACGGAATTTTTCATTTCCATGTTCCATACCGAATGTTATACGGTCTAATCCTACATCTTTCATCTTTCTGAATTTACCCTCATCTATAGTCTCTATTCTTGTTTGACACCAAAATGGAAGTTTAATTTCTGAATACATATCAATAAATTCATCAAATTCTTCTTGAGTCCAAGCAAGAAATGTATCTGCCCAGAAATACACATATTCAATATTATGTTTTTCAATATGATTAATTATTTCATTCTTGACTAAATTCATAGATTTCTTTCTAAAAAAATCCATTCCTTTTTTAAAATCCCCGTCACCATAAAGTCTATTTTGTCCTGGTGAATTACAAAATGAACAAGTGAACGGACATCCTCGATGAGTTTCTACTGGTAACAATCTTCTAATTTTTCCTCCCATTGGTCGATAAAACCTCTTTTCACCAAATAGTCCTACATCAGTCACTTGAGGTAATTTATCTATCTCTACCGGTCTGGAAATACTATTCTTTGTTATATTCCCATTATCTTTTCTAACCCACAAATTTGTAATATTTGAATAATCATCTCCATTAGAAATAGCATTTGCTAAATCAATAATTGCATTTTCTCCTTCTCCAACACAGCACATATCAACTTCATCATATTTCATAGCAAGCTCAGGAGCAAAAGTTGGAAAGACACCTCCAAAAACATTGATGATTCCCATATCTCTTGTTTCATTGATGAGTTTTACTCCACGAAGAAATGTTGTTTCGGTACATGAAACAGCAATAAGGTGAGGTTTGAATTGTTTTATTGCTTTTATAAAATCTTCAACTGCAGATCGTGTTGTCTTCTTAAAATGTAAATCATCATCATCTTGATCATGAATATCACCTACAGGTTTTACCTGTTGTAATTGTTGATTTGTATCAGCTAGATCTGATTCGGTAACATTCGATTCAGTGACAGGTCTAAATTCCAAGGCTTTGGTTTTTGTTATATCAGAATCTTCAATTGCAATTTCATCATCAAATTTGTAGAATGTTGTATCAAATAATGAAGTGATATGACCTTCATTTTTCAAAATTTGTGATAAAACTGCAATAGATGGAGGAATTGTGCTCATGCCCCGTTCATTAGGATACAAAAATAAAACTCTACATGGAGATGCATCAGATCTTCGTTTCACTTTGGAGGTCAAAAATGGATTAGATTCTCCTAATTGTAAAAGATCAGTCAATACTTTAATTCATTCTGAAATTATTAATATATTTACTTACAAATTTATCAGTAATATCAGAAAATTACCCTTTTTAGTATTATTTAGTCATAGGGTTTTTAGATAAATACAGATTAAGAATTTTGTGAAATCAAAAATCTTTTTCTGGTTAGATACAAATTTCATGATGTATGTATTATCATATCACCTTAAAGATAAGATTGATGCAGAATTCTTTACCTTATATGATTTACCAAATAAAACTAAAAAATTTTTTGAAAATCAACAATTAGTAAACTTTGAAAAAGTTTGGCATTATCATGATTATATTAAAATTGATCAATCAAAAATTGATATGGAATATCTTTCTAATTTTGAAAAAAAATATGACATAGATTTATGGAATCTAGCAATAAATGAAAGATTATTTTATAGATTCAATAAATTTTATAAATTTTCTACTAAAGAAATTTGGTCAATATTAGAACAAGAATGTAAATTATTTGAAAGTATTCTTGACGAGATTAAGCCAGATATTTTTATTACAAGAGAACCCTTTCAGCACCATGACGAAATTTTTTATCAGATGTGCAGAGCAAAAAAAATCAAAGTGATGATTACATCATCAACAAAATCATTTAATAAATCAATGATATCAGATCATCCCGCTGAATTTGATGATGTAACAATTAATGATTCAGAGATTTCAAAAGATATTACATCTTTTCCTGATTTAAAAAAAATTATTAATTCTGCTGGACTTGTTCCACAACTTAAAATAAATAAAGAGAAATGGAGAACATCAAATAAAAAAAGAATTTCTGCAGCAATAGAGTTCTTATTAAAAACTAAAAATGAAAATAGAAAAACACATTTTACATATTTTGGAAGATCTAAATCAGCAGTTTTAATTGATGCAATAAAACAAATATTTCAAAAAAAATCTAGAGGAAAATTTCTTGATGATAATCTTCCAAAATTGATTGATAAGTCTGAAAAATTTATTTATTTTCCTTTAGGGATAGATGAAGAACATAGTCTTTTGATTGGAGCACCGTATTTTACCAATCAAATTGAAACAATAAGACATGTAGCAAAATCAATTCCTATTGATTATAAGCTATATGTAAAAGAACATCCATCATCGGTTACGCGTAACTGGAAAAGTATATCAGATTACAAACAGATCATGGATATTCCAAATGTCAAGCTTGTTCATCATTCAATTTCAAAGGATGAATTATTTGATAACTGTTCATTAGTGATTAGTGCAATGGGTTCTTCCGGCTTAGATGCTGCATTTTATGGAAAGCCTTCAATTGTTTTTGGTGAAATGTTCTATACCATATTACCTTCAGTAACATATGTAGAGAAATTGAATGATTTGCCAAATACCATTCGTTCATCTTTACAAAACACTGTAAGGCTTGAAGATGTAAAGAAATTTTTAGCGATTTTTTATAAAAATAGTTTTGATTTTGATATTAATCGATATATGCTTGATGAAGCAAATACATTTTTTCATAATGGTCAATTAGTTGATGTAGAGATTTCAGATACACAAATGAAATCATTCATAGAAAATAATTCTGACATGTTTTCTATTTTAGTGAAAGAACACATTAAAAGAATAAATGAATTGAATGTATAGGCAGCGGATGATAGAAATGAATAAAAAACTAATAATAGATTAATTTTAATTATTAATAATTGGTATTCATAACTGCTGAAATCGGGGTAAATTGGGACGGAGATTTCCAAATAATCGAACAAATGATGACAGATGCAAAAAATGCAGGATGTGATGCAGTAAAATTACAAGCCTTTGATGAAAAAATAGTTTCAAAACATAATGAAAAAGAGAGATTATTGAAATCATCAGTAACTCCAGACAATATTGAACAAATTCATTCAATTGCAAACAGAATAGGAATTGAATGGTATTGCACTCCAATGTTTATTGATGCAGTAGACTACTTAGATGATTATGTAAAAAGGTATAAGATTAGATTTTCAGATAGTGAAGGACTCCATAAAAACGAATCTACACCAATCATATCAAAAGTTTTAGAAACAAACAAGGAAATTATAATCAGTACACAAAAATCTCCTAGAAATTTAGAACTATACAAAAATAAAAATATTAAATGGTTATACGTTGTGCCTAAGTATCCATGTCCTTTAGATGATGTAAATTTTTTAGAATTAAATGATTTCAATGGTTATTCAAATCATTGTAGTGATTTTATTGCACCATTAACTGCCACAATTCTAGGAGCAGAAATGGTTGAGATACATATAACTCCCAATAAAGAAAAAAATTATTTGGATAATCCAGTTAGTTTTGATCCTGACCAAACAAGAGAACTAGTACAACTTATTCAAAATGCAGGAAAAATTAGAAAATAGGTTTTAAAAATAAATAATTTATTTTATAAATTTGATTTGTATTTTGCAGGTATCCCGACCCATAATTCATTTGCAGGTACATTAGAAGTTACAAACGAGTATGCAGCAATTACAGAATTTTCTCCAATTGTTACACCAGGCATAATTGTACTATGAGTTCCGATACGACAATTTTCCATTAATGTAACTGGACCTTGTTTTGAATCTATGGTGGAATGGGAATAAATAGAACAGTGAGAACCAATTTGAACATTATCCTGAATAACAACACCAAATTTTGCATTTATGTAACTAAATGTTCCAATATCAAAATTTTTCCCTAATTCTAATCCTTCAGGATACTGGACAATGTAATTATATTTTGTTAATTTACCATGAATGATTTCGGGTTTTGACCAGTTATTTTTTTCAGTCATTTCAATACATCATTTTTTTTTCCATTAATTGATTATTTAGTTTGATGGTTTCGAGATGTCGTACAATTCTTCGTGATGAATATCCTCGACCATATAGGAAATCCTTTTTCTTCTTATTTTTCAATGCCTTAATTATTGCTTTTTTTATTAAATTTTTTGAATGGTTTTTTACATGCAGTACATTAGAAGTGTGTTCTCGACCATTCTGTCGTATACCTATGTTTACTACAGGGGTACCGAAAAAACTAGACTCAATTATTCCACTACTTGAATTTCCAATTAATATTCCAGAATTTTTAATCATGCATAAAAAATCAGATCTAGGTATTGATGAAAATGATTTTACAAAGTCATATTTTTTATTAAATTTTTTAATTTCATTGACAATCACATTACTTCCAGGATCAGAATTTGGTAGAATAATAATTGTTGGTAATTGAAATGATACAATTGTATTCAAAATTAATTTAATATTTTTTTTTGTATTCATTATTTGTGTGGTTACAGGATGATAAAGGAGAATAAGAAATTTCTTGTTGAGTTTTAGACCATAATTTCTTTCAAAATCTTCATTTGAAGTTATTTTATCAGATTTTAATTCATCAATACTTGGAGAACCTACAGAAAATACAAACTTTGGATTTTCACCCATCAAAATTATTCTCTTTTTACTTTTTTCAGTTGCTGGAAAATGAATGTTTGATATTTTTGTTATTGCATGCCTTGTGTACTCATCAATATTACCAGATACATCACCACCGTGAATATGAGCATTTGGTATATTCAAATTATATGCTGCAACCGCAGATGCAAAAACTTCAGGCCTATCACCTAAAATTACATTGATATCAGGTTTAATTTTCTCAAAAGTTTTTGCAAAATTAGAAATTCCAGTTCCAATTGACTTCGTCATTTCAAAGGCAGTATTTCCTTTTGGAAGGGATTCTATTTTTTTAGAAATCTTAAAACCATCTTTTTTGATTTCGTTTATAGTCATTCCATGTTTTTTGGATAGATGTGTTCCAGTGACTATAAGATATAGTTCTAGATTTTTTTTAGTTAAAATTTCTTTTAGAATTGGTCTTAAAATTCCATATTCAGCTCTAGTGCCAGTTGTGATGGTGATTTTTCTTTTAGACAATTTATTTGATTAACCCGATTCCAACTTTAAATTTTGGAGTCCATATACCAGAATCATCCTTTTCAAATAATTCCGGATTATACCATTTATCTAAAATGCTATAAAATTCGGTTTTGTCCATTCCAGTAAATTTAAGAAATTTTTCAACTATTCCAGTATCCAATGTTCCATCTTTTTCTTCAACAATAGGTATCATTTCTTCTCTTGTTTTTAATCCATATCTAATCAATCTAGATGCATTATCAGTAGCTACCGAATGACCATATTTTGGATATTTTAGATATGGGTTTAGAAGGTATGAAAGTGAATCAATTTGATCGTAGTTATCAATAGAACCAGCTCTATCATATTCTTTTTCTAAATTTTTAAATCCAAATTGTGTTGCAAGCTCATAATTTTTGAAAGAATTCCAAGGTACAAAATAGCTAAGATAAATAGGATCTAGTCCAAATTTTTTTACGTCTTCTACACTAGGTTGTTTTGCCATTTCCAATTCTTTTTCATCAATTTCTTTATCTTTAAACCAAATATCCCAAACAGGTTTTACAACATCATTTTTTGACTGTGAAATAGCTGATGGAGTTTCATCATCAAATTCTCCACCATAAGTATAATTGACATCTTCTCCATAAATTAATAATTTAATTCCAAGTTTCATACACATTCTAACTGGAAAAGAATAGATTAATGCGTCAGGATACCACATTGGAGAACCAAGTTCTTCAAATGCTTTCTTAAGCATTACCCTACCTAATTTTCGATTGGGTTGTAACAATAAAGTATCACAACCAAAAACATCAGATAAATTATCTAGATTTTTTTTTCCAGTGTCAGTCCAATCAAAATTACCTACTGACAAAAGAAGGGGATTCATCTTTAGTTTATCCTTAATTATATGAGTTTGAAAATGAGAATCTTTTCCTCCAGATACTGCGATTGCACAATCATAACTATTCCCATTAGAACCACGATATTTGTCACAAACAGATTCTAATTCATTCCATCTTTTATTCCAATCAGTTTCTTTTTGCTTTTCATAATGAATACACGCATAACATACATCATTCTGAAATTTTAAACCAGGTCTTGTGTCTGGCATTAGGCATTTTTTACAATATTTCATAAATGAGAAATTTATTTCTCTTTTATATCAATTGCACTATTATGATATACGAGAGATATTATCTTTTGATCTGAAAATAAATATAATTCGATTAATCATTAGTCGTATGGTCAAACCTATATGTCTGATAGCTGCAAGAGGGGGATCAAAAGGCGTACCCAAAAAAAATATACGAAAAATTTCGGGAAAACCCCTAATTGCACATGCCATAACTGACTCCATAAATTCGGATTTTTTCAGCCATGTGATTGTATCAACAGATGATCCTGAAATTGCAGAGATTTCAAAAAAATATAACGCAGAAGTCCCATCTTTACGTCATAAGAAACTTGCTACTTCAAACTCAAAAATGGATGATGTTATTCAAAGTGTAATAAATGAATTATTTTCATTAGGATATAATTTTGATGTTTTAGTGAATAGGGATTGTACTGCACCATTCATCAGAAATATAGATATAAAAAAATCAGTCAATTTGTTACGAAAAGAAAAATGTGATACGGTTGTAGCAGCTTACAAAACACATCTAAATCCATATTTCAACATGATGGAATTTGGTTCTAAGAAAACACTCGAATTTAGTAAATATAAAAAAAATATGATTAACAATCGGCAAGATGCTCCTATTGTATACCAATTAACTGGATTTCAGACAATCGACGTAAAGAAATTTCAAAAATATAAAAAAATTTACATGCCAAAAGTTTTACCTATTGAAATTCCTGCTGAGACAGGATTGATGATTGATACGGAATTTGAGTTTAAACTTGCCGAGTGTATTTTCAAGAAAAGTATTTTTTAATTACCAGGCGGTCCATCCACCGTCAACTACCAAATTTGAACCAGTCATGTATGAGGATGCATCAGACATTAAAAATAGGATTGCGCCATCATATTCATCTTTTTTTGCCATTCTACCCAATATTGTTTTCTTAGAATAATTCTCAATGAATTTTTTATTTTGATATGTTTTATCAAGAACTCCTCCAGGAGATAGCGTGTTAACTCGAATATTTTTTCCATGCCAATATGCAGCTAGATATCTTGTCAAGTTTACTATTGCACCTTTTGATGCTGCATACGAAACAGGTAGATTTAAACCACTATTTCCATAGATACGCTGATCTGCTCCAACTAGACCATAAGTGGAAGCAATATTTACAATGACACCTTTTTTTTGTTTGGACATGATTTCTCCAAAAGCTTGAGAACAAAAAAAAGCTCCTGATAAATTGATATCAAGTGATTGTTGCCACACTGTAAGAGGGAAATTTTCAAATTTTCCATTAAAACGATTGTCAGAATTTACTTTTGCCCCTTTTGACGTATAAGCTGCATTGTTAATTAGTCCATCAATTTTTTTAAAATTAGTTAATATTACTTTAGAGAGTTTCTTTACCTCATTTTGATTAGAGATATCAATTTTATATGCACGAGATTTATTTTGATATTTTTTAACTAAATTTTCTTCTAATTTTTTATTTCTTTTCATATCAATATCTAATAGAATCAGATTAGCGCCTGCAGCTGCAAGTATATTTGCATATTGTGAACCTAAGAGACCTGATGAACCAGTAATTACAATATTTTTATTTTTGAGATCAAATAATTTAGAAATTATATCATTTTTTTTCATACTTTCTCCATTTTTTTAGATTTGGAAGATTTTAAAACTTTTAGTCCAATCTTCAAAACTTGAATTCCTTGTTCTAGATCATTTATTGTTTTTTTATCAATTTTTGAGCAATGAATAAAGTGTTTTATTTCTTCAATATACGTAAGGTTGAAATCAAAATTTTTCATTTCAAACAATTTCTTCCATTTGCCAGTTTTATTATTAAAAAAGTTGACAGTATTTTTTGAAATATTCCAAGTAAGTGTACCTTTAGTTCCTACTATTTTGCAGCCTCGATTTGATGGTTTTTGGAAGTAATCTAAATGAACTTCACCAACAATGTTATTTTTGAATTTTAACAGTATTGAAGATAGATCTTCTGCGTCTATACCAAGATCACTATATTTTCCAGTAATAGAAAAAATTTCTGTAATATCACCAAAAATCCAATAAAGATAATCTAGCTCGTGAATAGATGTCAAAACAACACCACCGCCCATTTTTTTTTGAGAAGCATAACTTTTCTTGTAGTTTTCATTAGGATGCCAATCAGGCATATAAGAGCCATGTTCTGCCTGAATGAATAGTATACGTCCAATTTTTTTTGTGGAAATTAATTTTTTAATTTTGATTAAACATGGGTGAAATCGAAGATTGCATCCCATTAATGTTACAAGATGTTTTTTCTTTACAATCTGAGATAACTTTTTGATTTCAATTAAATTATTAGAAAGTGGTTTCTCAATGAATAAATGACAGCCTAATTTTGCAAGTTTTAGCGCAGATTTTACATGTAAATATGATTCGTTTGTGATAAATGCCGCATCAGGTTGGAATTCTATGCAATCATCCAAAGAATCAACTCTTTGAAAATTTTTTGAAGGTAATGAAATTTTTTTTTGAGAACTTACTACAAAACATTGAATATTTTGCATTTTTGATAGATTTTTACAATGACGTTTTCCTATTGAACCATATCCTACAATTACTACTTTCAAATTACTTATCAAAAAATTATAAGAATATTAGTATTAATAAGAAATCATTAGTTTTATTCTATTTCATGATTAAGACAAAATTATGAATTATTCGATTATAATATATACTAAAAAAAATTCAAATGAATGATAATATTGAGAGTACTTGTAACTGGAGGTGCAGGATATCTAGGATCTATACTTTCAAGAAAATTACTTGATAAAGGGTATAAGGTTAGATTAATCGATACACTATGGTATGGTAGTGAATCAATTGATGAACTAAAAACAAATGAAAATTTTGAAATAATTGAAGGCGATATTCGTAATTTACTTGTAACTGTAAAAGCACTCAAAGATATTGATGCAGTTATTCATCTTGCATCAATAGTTGGCATGCCTGCATCAAGTATCGAACCAAAGAGTAGTGAAGAAATTAATTATCTTGCAACAAAAAATATTGCAGAATTATGTCAATTGCATAATATTGAAACCTACATTTTTGCAAGTACATGTTCAGTTTATGGTAGTCAACCTGAAAAATTAATTACAGAAAAATCATCAACAGATCCCTTGGATTTTTATGCGCAGCAAAAATATCTGTCAGAGCGTGCTGCAGGATGGTTAAACAAGGCACCAACAATACTGCGATTTGGTACATTATTTGGAATATCTCCTAGAATGAGATTTGATCTGGTAATTAATTTATTTGTAGCACAAGCAATTCAAGAAAAAGAAATTACTGTATTTGGAGGTGATCAGTATAGACCATTTTTACACGTAGAAGATGCTGCTGATGCATTAATATTTTCTTTAGAAAAAAATCTCACTGGAACATACAATGTTATTTCAGAAAATCTAACAATTAAACAGGCTGCTGAAAAAATTAGTAGTGTTACAGGATGTAAGATTAACATTTCAAATGAAAATGAAGACAAAAGAAATTACAAAGTATCTGCTGAAAAATTAATGCAAGTTGGATTTAACCCGTCAAAAACTATAGATGATGCAATTGTAGAGATAAAAGAAGCAATTGAAAATGGGAAAATAACAAATTATGCAGATGAAAAATTCAGTAATTATAAATTACTTTTTGGTTCAAAAGAAATGCAAGAAAAAGTATTCATGTTAGGAATTCCAGGATCTCTTGATATTCCTTAATTAAATTTTAATTATTATTTTCAAAGAATTCATCTATTGAATTACACACAAAATTCTTTTCTTCCAGAGTCATACTGGGGAAAAGTGGTAATGTAAGTAATTGTTCAGATACTTTTTCAGTAATAGGTAAATCTCCAGGTTTTGAATTAAATTTAGATTTATAAAATTCAGTAAGATGTATAGGATTAAAATAAATTTTACAAAATATGCGTTTATTCAAAAGAAATTCTTTCAGGGAATCACGAATTTGTGAATTTGGAAGACGAATTGAATACATTTGATAGATATGATCATAACCTTCAGGTGGAATAGGAGTTTTAATTTGTGAATGTTTTTCTAATCGTTTATTAAAATAATTAGCATGTTCTTGTCTAAGTTTTATAATCTTATCAAATTTCGATAATTGAGAAATTCCTAATGCTGCAATGATTGTAGGCATTCTCCAATTATAACCAATACCAACATAATTAGGATCTAAAGGATTTTCAAAGTAGTTAGTTTTATCGACTCTTCCATGAGACCTAATTAGTTTTAGTTTCTCAAAAATTTTTTCAGAGTTTGTAACTACTGCTCCACCTTCTCCAGTAGTCAGAACTTTGTTTCCAGTAAAACTAAATATTGCAGAATCTGCAATTGAACCAGATTTTTTACCTTTCACAGAAGAACCTAGAGCTTCAGCTGCATCTTCAATTAATAATATTTTTTTATCTTCGATTGTTTTTTTTATTTCAAATATACGGCATGATTGACCTGAATAATCCATAGGCATTACTGCTTTGGTATTAGAAGTAATTTTTTCAGATATTGATTTGGGATCTAATCCAAAATTTTCTTCTTCTATATCAGCAAAAACAGGTTTACCTTGAACAAAAAGAACAGAATTTGCTGTAGAAATAAATGAAAAAGATGGAACAATTACTTCGTCGCTATTACCAATTCCATGAGCTAATAAAGCTGCATGTAATCCAGATGTTCCAGAATTTAGAACAACACAGTGTTTTACTCCTAAAAATTCTGATAAAGTTTTTTCAAATTTTTCAATTTCTTCTCCAATTGCCCAAGTATTTCCACGTTTAATGACTTTATTAACAATTTTTTCATCTTCTTCATCAGTGTAAATCCTGTATAAAGGAATTTTCCAATCGCTCATTATTATCAAATCGAATTTATGACTTCAGCAAGTGATTTAGATGCATTTCCAGGATTAGCAAGAAAATTTTTTACATGTAATTGTCCATTTTGAATGAGTTTTTGAGAAATTTCTTCATTGTAGAGTAAGTCGTTAATTGGAGTTGTTAAATCAGATTTATCAGAAACTGATAACACAGCATTATCTTTTACATACTGAAATTTCAATATTTCATCAGTCATAACAACATTCATTATTGCTTTCTTTAGTATTAATCCTTCTAACAAAACAGTTGATGGCATTAATTCAACATGAATATTTATCATCAAATTACATGATAAAATAATTTTTCTAATAGAACCTGATACAAGTATCAGAATATTTGGATCAAGTTTTTGAATTAGTTTTTTAATATATTCATTATTTGCGTCCTGTACAGGATGTAACTTTACAACAAGATTTACATTTTTTAAATTTTTTATTATTGAAAAGAGTTTTTTTAGTAGCTGTTCTAATTTTATGTATGAATTTGTATCAGATAAAAAATTCATTTCAGGAATAGCAGGAATAGTAATGAGTATAGTTTTGTTTGAAGTTTTTTCTTGATAAACTTCATTAAAAAATGAATCATGTCTAGGACTACCAGTAACAAAAATTCTCTGATCAGGAATTTTTCTTACATTGATTAGATAATCTTTCTGATATTCACTCCAAACTGCAATTTTATCAGAGAAATTTCTGTATCCACTAGTTACATCATGTCTAGATATTTCTGGAAGATAATCTGAAGCACCATGTTCAAGTAATATTGAATGAATTTTATTTTTGTTCAGATTTAGTATGGTTTTTTCAGTTTCACCCATTGTATTCAAAGTTACAATAGATTTGAAATTAAAATTTTGGAGAAGTTTTTTAGAAAATTTAACTAATAAAATATATTCATAGATTCTAGATCTAAATGTCTTCAATAATACATTACTTATTGATAACCAAAATGTATGGTTTTCAATAGAAAAAATTTCTTCTAAAATTTTTTTGTCATTAATCCAAATTTTTTCAATTTGTTTTAAAAAATTATTAGACAATGTTTGAGAATGAATAATTTCGTTATTTGTTAAAAAATTATATGGATTTGTAATTTTACAATCATTTTTGTTTAATAATTTAAGAGATTTAATATTCCAAATAGCAGTACGTCTTCTGTTCAGAAATAATAATTCATTTCCATAAGAACTAAGTTGTTCAATTAATTCAGGGTATTGAGAAGGATCAAATTCAACAAATAATATCCTTTTTTGGTTTTTTTGCTTATCAGGCCATAAATTGAATATTTTCCCAATTATTGATTCTAAAAAATTTCTAATTTTATCATATGATTTTCTTGAGAGTCTCAATGAAATTGGGAGTTTTCCTAAATTGAATTTTATTAAGAATTGTTCCCATGGAATTAAAAATTCATGATTAGATTCTAACATGATTTCGATTTTGATATCAGTATTTATGATAAGTGACTCCAACATTTTACTGAAATGAGATGACGTGATGATTTTCTGTGGTTCATGTTTTTCAATGATTCTTTTCATAGCTAAAAAAATATATAATTCACGAATAATTACTTGATGCAATTCAGAAGTATCAAAAACTGATAATAAATTGATACTTTCAAATTCTAATTTTTTAAAAATTTTATTTTTTTCATACCAATTCCAATACGAGACAGTTTTATCAAACACTTTGTGATGATCTTCTAAGCTTAGATAATCTTCTGCAATTTCATGTTCAATTCCTTTTTCTTCAAGTTGTTTATGCGTATGAATATTAAAAGAAAATATGATTGAGGAAGATTGTTCTTTCAATATATTCAAAGAATTTAGATTAGAATTTGTATCGACAAATATTAAATTTTTATTAATTTTTTCCAAATTCTTTAAAATAACTTAAAAATTATTTTCTCCATTTGTTCATATCGTAATCATCAAATGTGATATTTTGCATTTCATTATCATTAGGCTTCCATGCAACATCTGCGAGTGTTAATACTCGTGCTATTTCATTACCAGAATTTATGTGAGCAGATGCAACCATATTAGGAATATGAATTAATTTTGGTTCATCAGAATTTGATTTTATTTCATGATAATTTCCTTGTTTGTCTTTTACAATAAATATTACATTTCCATGAATACATGAAAAGTAGCTATTTCGTTTAGTATGAATATGAGGACCTTTAATTTCTCCTGGAAAAACAGAGCTTACATACACCATTTTTGGTTCATGTGAAATTATTTGATCCCAATCACGCCATACCACTGTTAATGAACCATTTTCATGTTTATCAAGTATATCTTTAGTAGGATGTTTTTCAAGATTTATCACAGAGAAATCATCAGTAGACATAATTTGAATTTCAATTGTTTTAAGCAATAAAAGTTTGGAAGAAATAATACCAAATGTATGAAATGTTGGTACAATTTATAACAATATTTTATTAATAAAGAGAAAAAGTGTTTCATATGAAACTTCTAGTTACTGGCGGACTTGGTTTTATTGGAAGTAATTTCATTTTAAAATTATTAAAAAGGAATGATATTGAGATAACTAATGTTGATGCAGAATTATTTGGTTCAAATCATAAAAATTTGTCAGATATAAAAAATTCAAATAAATATAATTTTGTTAAGGGTAATATTTCAAATAAAAAACTAATGGAAGAACTAATAGGAAAATGCGATGCGGTTGTAAATTTTGCTGCCGAATCATTTGTAGATAGAAGCATTAACGACGCTAATCCATTTTTAGTTTCTAATATCAGAGGTGCATTTACAATTCTAGATATTATTACTAAACAAAAAAAGCGCATGTTACATGTATCAACAGATGAGGTTTTTGGAAGTTTAGTTACAGGAACAGCAAACGAACATTCAAAATTTAATCCATCTAGCCCATATGCAGCAACTAAGGCATCAGCAGAACTTCTTATGAAATCATATTTTGTTACATTTGATTCAGATATAGTAATTACAAGATGTACAAATAATTTTGGTCCAAGACAATTTATTGAAAAACTAATACCTAAAACAATAATTTTAGCAAATAAGAATTTAAAAATTCCAATTTATGGTGAAGGTAAAAATATTCGTGATTGGATTTACGTAGATGATCATTGCGATGCAGTAGAAAAAGTTCTATTTAATGGAAAAAAAGGTGATTCATATAATATATCTACTAATAATGAATTAGATAACTTAACAATTGTTAAAAAAATTCTAAGTATAATGAATAAGCCAAATGATTTAATAGAATTTGTTGAAGATAGACCAGGACATGATTTTAGATACAGTATGACTTCAGAAAAAATATCAGGAGAATTAGACTGGAAAGTGAAAACTACTTTTGATGAGGGATTACAAAAAACAGTTCAATGGTATTTAGATAATCCCGATATATTGAATAATCTTTCAGAGACAGTGCTTGATTCAACTCCATGGAAAAATAATCATCGGTGAAAATTTTGAAAGGTATTATTTTACACGGAGGTCATGGAACAAGATTACGTCCATTAACACACACAGGTCCAAAACAACTTTTACCAATTGCTAACAAACCCATGTCACAATTTTGCATTGAATCAATATCTGAAACAGGTATTACAGATATTGCAATAATTGTTGGAGGAATAGGAGCGAACAAAGTTCAAGAATATTATGGGAATGGAGAAAAATTTGGTGTTAATATAACATATATCAAACAAGATGAACCTAGAGGAATAGCACATGCAATAATGTTATGTAAAGAATTTGTAAATAATGAAAAATTTCTAGTTTTTCTTGGAGATAATATTATACAAAAATCAATAAAAGACTTTGTAGAGAATTTTAAAAATTCAGATTATGATGCTACAGTTTTGTTATGTGAAGTAGATAATCCTTCAAGTTTTGGGATTGCAGATATTAAAGATGGGAAGATCATCAAGATTACTGAGAAACCAAAAGAACCTATTTCAAATCTAGCAGTAACAGGAATTTACTTGTTAGATCCAGTAATTTTTGAGATAATAGACAATTTAAAACCTTCATGGCGTAATGAGTTAGAGATTACTGATGCATTGGATAATTTGTTAAGAAAGAATAACAACATCAGTTATGAAAAAATTACAGATTATTGGAAAGATACAGGCACACCACAAGATATTCTTCATGCTAATGGAGAAATAATTTCCAAACATCCAGATTTTGTACGTAGGCATGGTTCTAATAAA
>MDSV01222454.1_pt1 | contig 25568 bp, 23 predicted proteins | sample 810851 | NCBI WGS metagenome assembly MDSV01 (sample SAMN05326640, study PRJNA326480) | marine metagenome | isolation source: seawater | place: Atlantic Ocean: North East | collected 2012
AAAGGTCCTGTCCTTCTGTTATTGATAGTATTAATAATAGGGAAAATATATTTGTTAACGATTTTCTCATAGAATGCTCCGATTATTGTTGTATTACAATATAAAAAGATACACTTTAAGCCTTAATTTTCAAAATGTCAGCTGAAATATAATTTAAATATATTGTTAACTAAATTGTTTTAAGTAAAATAAACATTAGTTTAAAGCTATATGCCAAAATTTTATTAATGAATAAAATCTTTTTCTCAACTATTTTTATTTTCATATCAATTTCGATTGGAAATAATGCATCTAGACCTCATTCTGCACATAGTCAAGATCCATTCAGGATGAATCAAATAGGGCGCATTGGCGATAATCCATTTCCAACAAATCCAATGAGTGATCGAGCTAGAGGATATCTTTTACAGGGCAAAGCACAAACTGCAATAATTAATTATGGTAATTATATAGATATTGAAGTCAACCCTAATGGAGCATGGGGGGAATATTCATATCTCTATGAGGTGTCATTTTTAGCTGGAATACCAGGCCATTCTTATTCTTCAAATTATAATTGGGAGAATACAGAGACTATTACTGATGATAATGGAATATCTATTTATAGTATATGGAAATCTCAAAATGCATATGATACTTGGTTTGAAAATGGGGATACAAATTTTGTTGGGATACTTTTTGATGCTAATAATGATTATGGACACTGGGATCCAGACAGTATTGCCAAAAAAGAATCTTCAAGTGATATCGATGGCCAGAAACAGTGGGTAATCGATCATGAATTAAATTCAATTATAATAAGCACAATAGGTGATTTGGATCCTAATAAATCTATGTCTAGGATTGGACTTATTTATCCATGGGCATTGAGGCCAAAACTAATTACTAGAGAAGAACAGTTTGATTACTATGACTATGGAAAGGATAAAGAGGAATGGACTGATGATGATAATTACTACTATTATGGGGCTAATACTGCAGAGTCGTGCTTGAGTTATTATACACCAACCTACAATACAGATTGGCATGCTTCAACAATGTCAAGGACAAATACACATAATATAAATGTCTCTGCAGGTGATTTATTTGGACACACCTATGTTACTGATTCTGAGGATACATATCCCTTGCTCGCCCATTCCGCATATGGAACAACCTGGCCTCAGCGTATGAATCCAGAAACATATGAAATGGAATCTTTCTGGCCTGGATGGTGGGCACAAGATTATAATATTAATCTTCCCGGATGCTCCCAGTCAAGAAAAGATCCAAATTGCTGGGAGGAAGTTCCCGGGAGGTTTATTTCTGACATGGATGTTTATTTAGAATTTGATGATCGATGGGCCCATCGAGGTAATCAAGTCAATACAAACAACGAATATGAACAAACAGGATACCCTATGGGTCTTAAAGTAATGTCCGAGGCTCACTCATATGGAGTCTCATATGCAGAGGATATCCTTTTTGTTACCGTTAAAGTAAGAAATGAAAGTGGAGACTGGTGTGCCGAAGATGAATACGGAATACCAATTCTAGATGATAATGGAAATCAAATCTGTGGTGAAGCAATGATTATGCCTGATGGTACAAAATTAAATGGAGGAAAAGGATTTGATTATTCAGGAGTCAGTCTTGGATTTTGGAATGATGGAGTTATACTAACCAGTGACAAGTATGGAAATTCAAACTATTGGTCTAGTGCAGATGATTATATGAAATTTTACTGGGAAGTATTTGAAGTAAATAATGAAAGAATGTTAATCAGTATGGCAATGATAGGAGATTATGATGGTTATTCTGGAATCGCAGGTTATTCGATGGATCCTAATACCCCCAGTCCAGGGAATGCATTTGGTTTGGTTGCTACCCAATTACTTGACTCTCCAAAAGCAACATCTCCGGTAGATCTTGATAAAGATGGCGTAATAGATATTTTCCCTGGTGAGCCATTGAAAATGACAGATTGGCATTGGCTTGATTGGTATCTTCGTCCAGGCGTCACCCACCCTGAAAGTCTTTCAGGAGACTGTTACGCAGGAACCCCTGGATGCCCACAAGCAAGAAACAAGGAAGAACTATTCTACAAAATAATGATTGGTGACACAACTAATCTTAGTGAAAGTGAGCATTCTTGGCATTTTCATACAGAAGACCCTGGAACAGATCTACCAACAGACCTTAATCCACACTTTGACTCACTTGAAGGGATTGAAGAAGAAATGGTATTTCAAAGGCCACCAGAAGGAGTTGATCCACTTGTGTTAATGACATGTGGACCTTTTGACCTACCTGTTGGACGCGAGGTGCCATTTTCTTTTTGTATTATTTTTGGCCAAAATGAAGAAGACCTAATCAATAATGCGCGTTTTGCACAGGTCATGTATAACTCTCGCTATCAAGGTTTTACACCGCCATCTAGACCATTGGTCTATGCTGAAGGAGATACAAATAAAGTAAAATTATACTGGGATAATAATGCAGAAACTTCTAATGATGTCGTTACAGGATATGCTGATTTTGAAGGTTATAAGATCTATAAAAGTACTGATGGTGGTACTACATGGGGAAAACCATCTGATATGATTTTTGATACAGATGGTATATTTGTAGGTTGGAGGCCGTATAAACAATTTGATCTTTCAGCTTTGGAAGATTCGTTGCATTGTACATATGAAAACAGCTACAACTGCAGTCCTAATTACTCAAGAGGACATTCTATTAGTGGCCCAGACCCATATTCTCCTTGGTATAATTTAGGATACGATACGGGCTTTGAGATGATACGACTACCAGAGCCCTATATAGTTGATGGAGATACATTTTCCTATATGTTTGAAGATGATAATATTGTAAATGGCATCGAATATACATATTCAATTGTAGCATATGATATGGGAGTGGAGCCTCCATATAATATATCATACACGGATATTGGGAACGGCCAATTTGAAACAAAAATCGATACGAATTATTCGAACCCGAACCGATGGGCAGAACCTGATGGATATTCACATATTGAAAATTCAAAAGGAACCACAGTTCTAGATAAAAATTTTGTTCAAGTATTTCCAGGTTCTAGTCCACAAAAAAATCTTAAAACTGTAAAAGCAGTTCCAAATCCATATTTCGTAGGTTCAAATTATAATGAATCAGAGCATATTCGTCGTATACGTTTTACAAATTTAACTCAAGACTGTATTATAAGAATATATACCCTCAATGGAGAACTTGTTAATATTATCAATCATAGCAATAAAAAATCTGGTAATACTTTTTGGGATATGAGAACAATAAATAATCAGGAGGCTGCACCAGGTTTATATATTTATCATATTGAATCATTCAATGATTATAACATTGACCCTATTATTGGAAAGTTTGCAATAGTGAGATAAAAGATAGCTATTACCTTTTTCAATTAAGGATTTTACTTGTGTAATATTGTAAGTATATTTTTGTAAAAAATTAAGATGACTAAAAAAATCCTGTACATTTTCATACTGATTTCTACAACAGAAATTTTATTATCTAAAAAGATAAATAATTCCCCAGTAAAAATGCTTAATGGAGAATATGCAAAACTATATGATTTTAATAATGAGGGTCCAATTATTGTTAATTTTTGGACTACTTGGTGATCGTATTGCGAAAGGCAGTTAGCCTATATTGATCAATTAAATTCACATTTTAAAGACTATGGACTTACTGTTCTTGCTGTGAACACAAATAAATCAAATATACTTAACCTAGTCAGACCATACATAAATAAAAGAAAATATAAGTTCAAGGTTGCTGTTGATCCTAGATCTGAATTAGCTAAAGAGTTTGGTGTTTTGGGCTATCCAACACTTTTTATTATTGATGAAAATGGAACTATTATACATAAATCATCAGGATATGAGGAAGGTTTGGAAGAAAAATACTTAGAGAGCCTATTGAATTATTATAAAAAACAAGGAACCAATCATAAAGAATTTGAATACAATAGAACCAGTATCGTAAAAAATAAAAATACCGAAATAAATTTCGATTTTTGATTAATTATCAATTTCAATATTTGAAATCATATAAATTTTCCATTTACTTATCCATCGAGTTAAATAAGTCCATATAAATTTAAAAGGATTTGAGTAATATCCATTTCCTTTGACAAAATGATAAAGTGCCCTCTCGGTTCTTAAAACATTACCATTTTCATTTAATCTATCATATGTTACATCTGCAACTGCATATAAATTATTTACAACCCAAGTTGGTTCTACTTTAATTGATTTAATTTTTGTAGAAAAAAATTTTGACATATTAGATATTTTCCAATTATTAAATACTGCATCAAACTCTTTATTAGATTTAATTGTGACTACCTTTTCAGAACCAAAATGTAGATTTAATGGAATAGTGATATGCTCTAACATACCTTTTGGATTTTTATTATCTAAATTGCTTAAATATTGTTCTAGAACAGAAATAATTTTTTTCTCGTACTTGTATGAGTTATCATTTTCAGAGCAAAATACATAACTCAATATAAAGCAGAAGATTATTAATATTTTTTTCATTCTAGGCTTTAATTAAACTATGCACTAGCACGGGTAAAAACTGGTATTAAAGGAGTAGATAATGAAGAATCCCATCGATATCCACCAAAATTAAAGGCCCGAATTTCATTTTTATTTTCAATTTGATTTTGAATTATAAAGCGTGCCATCATTCCTCTTGCACGCTTGGCGTAAAATGATATCATTTTTAATTGACCATTCTTTATCTCTTTAAATTGAGGTGTGATAACCTCAGCATTCAATAATGGACGATCAATAGATTTAAAATATTCAACTGAAGCACAATTCACCAAAATATTGCAATTATGGCTTTCTAAATCTTGATTTATAGATTCAATAAGTGTGTCACCCCAATAATCATAAAGATTATTACCAATCTTGTTTTTTAGTTTTGTTCCCATTTCCAATCTATATGGCATAATTAAATCAAGTGGTCTCAAAACACCATACAACCCTGAGAGAATCCGTGTATTTTTTTGTGCAAACTCAAGATCTCCACCACTCAAAGTGACAGCATCTAAGCCTGTATATGTATCACCCAAAAACTGATAAACTGCTTCCATTGATTCCTCAGGCTTGGAACAGTTATTCCAACCTTGAAAACGTTCCCAATTCAGAACTGCAAGATTCTCACTTATACCCATTAAAGATTCAAGATCTTTTGGCTCCATATTCTTAAGACTATTTATTAATTCTTGTGATTTATCTAAAAATCTAGGTAGATAATTATGCTTTGTAAGAGCTGAACAATCCTTAGATAACTTTTTTGCTGGTGAAAGTATGGTTAACATATTTTACTTGATTATTTCATAATGTATTGGATATAATCTTATTTAAACGCTCAACAAACCCTGAAGGGTCTTCAAGCTTTATTCCCTCTTGGATTAATGCTTGCTCATAAAGCAATAGTGCAATTTGGTCAAATGATTTTTTCTTGGTCATCAATTTAAGTTTTTTTACAATATCATGGTCAGGATTAATCTCCAAGATAGGTTTAATATCAGGAACTTCCATTTGCCCCATAGACCGCATTAATTCTTGCATTTGAGCTGTTGGGTCATTTTCATCTGAAACAATACATGAAGGAGAACCGCTAAGCCGTGAAGATAATTTCACATCTTTTACCTTACCGTCTAATATTTTTTTTATCTTTTTAATGACTGGTTTTAATGTTTTTTCAACATCCTTATCCGTTTTATCTGAAAAATCTTCCGCTGCTCCACTTCTATTTACAGATTTCAAATCTTTTTCATCATATTTTGGAACACCCGTAATAATTATCTCATCTATTTCATCATCAAGAATAAGTACCTCAATATCTTTTTTATCATACATTTCCAATAAAGGTGAATTTTGAAGTGTTATCTGATTTTGACCTGTAATATAATAAATAGATTTTTGATTATCTTTCATTCTACCTACATATTCTCGAAATGAAACAAGTCCATCATCTTTGGTTGATTTAAATCTAAGTAATTCAGTCAAAGCCTCTTTATGCTCAAAGTCTTGATATACTCCCTCCTTAATCAATCTTCCATATTGTTCATAAAACTTAAAATATTTTTCCTTATTTCCAGATATGGTCTTTAGTTTATCTAATATTTTCTTCACAGAATTAGAACGTATCTTTGCCATAATCCTATTTTGCTGCAATATCTCACGACTAACATTTAAAGGTAAATCAGAAGAATCTATGACACCTCTAACAAACCTCAACCATGGCGGAAGTAATTCTTTATCATCATCTGTTATAAATACTCTATTTACATAAAGCTTTACCCCTGATTGATAGTCTGCTCTAAATATATCTGGTGATGCTTTCTGTGGTATAAAAAATAATATAGTAAACTCAAGATTGCCTTCTGCTTGAAAATGTATCCAATCAAATGGATCTTCCATATCATTCGTAGAGGACTTATAAAACTCCTTGTATTCTTTAGCTTTTAATTCATTTTTAGATCTAGTCCAAAAGGCTTTTGCATCATTAATCTGAGAAGTGTTTTGTTTTCTACTTTTTTCTTTTCCCTCATCATCATATTCTATATCAGGATATGTTAAAAATATTGGGAAATCAATATGGTCTGAATATTTTTTTACTAAATTTTCTATTTGATACCGACTTGCAAATTCTTTTCCTTCATCATTAAGATATAACTTTATTGAGGTACCATTTTCTTTTTTAATATCTTTTTTTATCTCAAAACCAGTTTGACCATCACTAACCCATTTCCAGCCTTCTTTATTCCCTGCTTTTTTGCTACAGACCTCTACATTGTCTGCAACCATAAAACTAGAATAAAAACCAACTCCAAATTGACCTATTAATTGAGAATCCTTTTTGGCATCACCTGATAATTTTGAGAGGAAATTTTTTGTTCCAGATCTTGCTATTGTACCAAGATTATCTTGTAGCTCTTTTTTACTCATACCTATACCAGTATCAGTTATAGTTAAAGTAGGAGTTTCTCCATCTTCAAACTCAAGAGATATTTTGGGATCAAATGAAAAAGATTTATAATCATCCTTTGTAAGAGTAAGATACCTAAGCTTGTCAAGTGCATCTGACGAATTAGAAATGAGCTCTCTCAAGAAAATCTCCTTGTGCGAGTATAGAGAATGAATAATCAGCTTAAGTAACTGACTTACTTCGGTTTGAAATGGTTGTTGACTCAATGCAATCTCCTAGTATAATTAAAGGATTAGATATTTAAGGTTTTCTAAGGCGAAAAAATAAAAATATAATTAAGTAAAATGCTACATACATTAAAAACTATTTATAATAAAAAATATTTTTTGTTAATCTAAGCATATCATAAAAAAAGACCTTTGTGTAAATAGATTCAATGGAAATCATACTAAAATTGAGTCAATTTGTTGCATTAATGAATCATCAAGGAATTCTATAAACTCTATACTTTCTAGATTTTGTACTAATTGTTCTTTTTTTGATGCTCCAAGAATTACAGTACTAACATTTTGATTCTTTAAACACCAACATATTGCAAGATTCACTAAAGGTACTTTAATAGAATGAGCAAGTTTGTGTAATTCTTTGACCTTTGCATGCCTTTCTAAATAATTTTCTGATTCAAAATCATCTTTTATAAACTTGTATTGCTTTAGACTTGTCCGTGTACCTTTTGGCATACCATCCATATATTTACCTGTTAATAAACCTGAAGCAAGAGGACTCCATATTGTTGTACCTAAACCCTCTCTCTTAAATAATGACATATAATCACTTTCCATTTTTTTACGTGCAAACATATTATATTCAGGTTGCTCCATTGAGGGAGGGGTTAGATTTAGATTACGAGCTATATTAAATGCTTCTTCTATGTCATTCGCAGACCATTCTGAAGTACCCCAATAACATATTTTCCCTTGCATGATAAGGGTATGCATAGCACGTACAGTCTCTTCAATTGGTGTTTCTGGGTCTGGACGATGACAATAGTATAAATCTAGATAGTCTAAATGCATTCTTTTCAACGCATTATTACATGCATCAATAATATGTTTATGACTTAAACCTCTTTGAGTAGGTTTATTTCCGCCCCAAAACACCTTACTTGATATAATATATGTATCTCTACGTAGACCTAGATTTTTTATTGCATTACCCATTATGATTTCTGATTGCCCTGATGCATATGCCTCAGCATTATCAAAAAAATTAACACCACCATCATAGGCTAGTCTTATCATATCTGTTGCATCGTCCAATGCTAATTGAAAAGAGAATGTCACCCAAGAACCGTAGGACAATTCGCTTACTTTTAACCCTGTTTTTCCAAGTCTTCTATAGTTCATAGATTTTTATTAAAATTAAATTTTAAAAGTAGATATAAGTAGTTATTGAATATAATTACCAGAAATTAATTAAATGGGATTTTTTCTCCTTTTAAAGACCCATCTACATTATACTCTTGGATGGTCTTGGAGAAATAATCCCGATATTGTTTTACAGTTCCATTATCATAATACGTTATTTCATATAAATTTCTTCCGCGATTATCATAATTCCATTCTTCAATAATTGAGCCATTGTAACTAAAACGAGACCATGTACCGACCTTAATCCCATCTCTATATTTACCTTCCTCTTCTTTTTTACCTTCTTTATACCATCTCATCCAAGAACCATCTAATTTCCCATAAACTTTATTGATTTCCATAAATCCGTTACCATCTTTTACTAACAAATATTCTCTTATGCGACTTCCATTGCTATAATCAATCTCTTTTATTTTTTTACCACTGGAGTTCCATTCTTTGTATGTACCATAGCGCTTACCTTCTTTATAATTACAACTATAATTTTGTTTACTGGAAGAAAACCAACCTTTCCAAGTGCCACTTTTCTTTCCATTGTTGTATATCCCTTCTTCTGCTAAATTTCCATTTGCATACCATTGAGTCCATCTTCCCTCTAAAACCCCATTTTTTTTATGAAATTCCGTAAATCCTTTTTCATTACGATTGATATGATATTCTGCTATGATAGTACCTTCCACATATTCAACAGTTTGTGTTAAACGACCCTCTAGATCAAATTTAGTATGGATACCATCTGGCTCCCCATCACTATATTTACCATGCAAACTCTTTTCACCATTTTCATGCCATGATGTCCAGACTCCTCCTTTTCTACCATATTTATATACGCCTTCTTCACATTTTTTCCCATTTGTATACCATTTGATGTACGAACCAGATAGTTCTCCATTCCTACGATTAATTTCAGTATAACTTTCTCCTTTGTATTCTACTATATACTCTGATATTGGATTACCCATATCATACTCTATATCCTTTGTTAAACGCCCATCTTTATTCCATTCTGTATAGAGACCGTGTTTTATACTTTCCTTATAATGAATAACTGATTTTTTCTGCCCATTCTCAAACCAGGTAGTCCAGGGACTTTGTTTTTCACCATTTTCATATATTCCTGATTCTTTTTTTAATCCATTAGGATACCAAATTATCCACTCACCTATCCAAGGTTTATCATTTTTATAAATTATCTTTGCACTTTCATTGCCAGTCAAGGAAAAACATGTAGTCAGACCTTCTCTTTTACCATCTTTATAATGAACCTCTTCATTCAATATTCCTTGATTATTCCAAAAAAGCCATTTTCCATCTTTAATCAAATTACCATAATCATCTAACCCTTTGACAACTCCATCTGCTAACTTATGACCTAAACTATGGTATTTAGTTAATTGACCCCAAAGGATTCCTTGGTCATAGTGCCTTTTAGCTGATATGAGACCTTGCCCATCCCAATAAGTCCAGGGACCATCTAATTTGCCATTTCTAATTGCTCCATGGGCCTGAGTATAAGCTTTGGATTCACTATCTATGGGAGCAGTAACTAAAAACATACCATCTAGATGCTTATATGCCCCAATATTAGAGAATGTCTCATAATCTATCTTTTTACCAACTCTTTTTTTTCCTTCAAAATCCCAAAATGCCCAGTTACCTTTTTCAGTTCCATTTTTATTATAGTAACCTTCTTCAATTTTACGACCATCAATATCCCAAAAGGTCCATAGTCCGCTAATACCTTCTTGGGGAATCGACGTAATCAAATCTACAGAACTATGACCTTTGCCATTCATAAAACTTCCTGCACATAAAATTTTTTCATTTTCATAAAAAAATTTCCAACGACCATACATCATTCCAAAACGATAGGTCCCGTCTACTTTTTTTGAACCATTTGGCCACCACTCATAATATTTTCCCCATGCAAGTCCATCTATATAATTAGCTTGTTGAATAATTGTACCAAATTCTTTTGATATTACAAATGCAACACCAGTGAAGGGGATATTTGATTCCTTATAAAACCACAAGCGATCTTTCAATACAAGATCAGAAGTAGGTACTTTTATCCCCGCAACTAAGGTGGAAAAGTAAAAAACTAGTATAGGTAAGTTTTTTTTATACATAGGTGAATATAATGATGATTAAGAAAAGGTCAAAACCTACAGTTTGATTACGACTATAAAAAATTAATCATCTAAAATTATTGATATTGAGTAAACCTTTGTGATATTGAAACTAGCTTTGAGATTTATATCAAACTGAAATTTTGCCATTCAATTCCAAAAGGTTTCCCTTTTTTAACTTTAGAGTACTCTTTGCTCATGAACTTATCTTCCATGACCGAATTTTCAAATTTAAATGTGTATCTATTGATGCCTGATAATTGATTATTATCCATTATAATGCTACCTTAGTTGTTTTCTTTTATTAACCTCTATAAAATAGACCGTGAATATATAATAATTTTAAATAAAAACTTCCCAAATCATGTTTGAGCTATTTTATCATCAAATTTATACAGATGGAATCGATGAACGATCTCGTTTCCCAAGAGAGAGATACCAATTAACAAAAAAAGCATTAGATAAATCAGAACATCAGATTCGATTTGTAAATCCTGAAATGATAAAAATTGAAGATATCTATGTTGCACATGAAAGAGCATATGTGGATTCATTTATTAATGGATTGCTATCTGATAAGCGAAAAAGAAGGATAGGTCTTCAGCCATGGAACGATCAAACTATTGATAGGACAAGGTATATCATGGGAGGAAGTTTAGGAGCACTAGAATCTGCAATTAATTCGAACGGGATTGCAGCTAATATGGCTGGTGGAACCCACCATGCATATTATTCATATGGCTCAGGGTATTGCATTTTTAATGATCTTGCAATCTGTGCAAAAATAGCAATTAGAAACCATAAACATATTAACAATGTATTAATCATCGATCTTGATGTTCACCAGGGTGATGGTACTGCCTCAATTTTTTCGAATGATGAAAATGTTTTCACATTTTCCATGCATTGTGAATCTAATTTTCCTCTAAAAAAGATGACTAGTAATATTGATGTACCTATAAAAAGAGGGACAAGTGATAAAGAATATTTGGATGAATTACAAACTAATCTTGACAAACTAAATCAAGTCCCTCGTGATATCATTTTTTATCAGGCTGGTGTCGATGTATTGGAAACAGATGGCCTTGGTCATTTGTGCTTAAGCAGAAATGGCGTATTCTCCCGAAATAAAATGGTTTTGGATTTCGCAAGGAAGTGTCAATCTCCTTTGGTGGTTTTTATGGGAGGAGGATACTCCAAACCAATTGAGCATTCTGTCAATGCATTTGTTGAACTTTTTGAACAATGTTCTAAATACTCACTATAATAGTCTAAATGATAAAATTTATAAAAAATTTTCTGCCTCAACCCCAGAAAGTACCGCACCTTCAATGCTACCATTTTTCTGATGCTCACCTGAAATAATCATTCCGGTATTCTTTTCTAAAACATTATCAAAATGGCCAGGAAGCTGTTTCAGGGTTCCTTTTTTTATTTGAAAACATTTTAAAAATCTGTAGTCATCTTTTCCTCCGCCATAATAATGCATTAATCTGCTTTGAACATTATCAATAAGACTTAATTCAGACAGGTTATTATCAATCACGGTTACAGAAATCAAATGTTCCTCACTTTCCGAATATGATTTAGAAATACTAGTTGGAACTGCAATATTATTAATAAGATGATCACGCGGATAAAGATGAATGTATTCCGCTTTGACAGGTTTAATTTTTGAAGATAGGTATAATGTAGTGGCTTCATTATATTTATGAACTGATTGCGTTACCAAGCTACTACTATCTCCAGTCAGTACCAAATTTTTTGCATTCACAAAACTGCCATCCTCAAATATAACCTCCCTTTTTTCACCTATTTTTACTACTCTTTTATTGAATAAAACTTTTTCTCTATCAATATTTTTTAATAGATTATTAGGAATAGCCTGCATGCCATTCTCTGGTAAAGATGCTAATCCTGAATTAAATGATGAAAACACATATTTAAAAAATTTTGACGAGGTCTCAAGTTTATTTTCTAGAAATATTCCTGAAAAAAATGGTCTAAAAAACATTTCTATTATCCTTTCTGAGAATCCTTGGTTTAATAAAAAATTATGAGTTGTTACATCGATGCTCCTATCATAATCAATTTCATAACCCCTAAGCGAACTCTTAAGTTTTAGAATTTTAAACTTATCACCCAATGTAGATATATTAGAGAACAATGTCGAAAATAACTGACTAATATCTCTAAGTGGATCTGATACGATTTGAAAAGAAACACCATCGTGAATCATTGCTCCAGGCTTGAAATGGTTTAGAACTATCGTATCGAAGTCCAATAAAGAATTAGTCACCTCATATGCAGTATTATATACTTGGAATCCAATATCAAAAATAAAACCATCCTCTTTTATGGAGCCGACCCTTCCTCCTACTCTTTCTGACTGCTCAATTAAAAAAAATTGTCTGTTATTTTTTTGACACTGTATCGCACAGGCTAGCCCAGATGGTCCTGCACCAACAATTAGAGTATCAATATCCAAGGGAATCTCTTTCATAATGACCCAAGTCAGGATAATATTAAAAATAATAATAGAGCCAACAATAACATTACAAATCTCCTTGCATTGCATAGAAGTATGTTCTGAAAAATGTCAATCCATTTCCATAACTCTCTATTTTGAAATCGGGTATTAGATTCAGGCCAAATTTTCAAATGAGGATTAATTTAAAAAAGATTCTTGTATCTTTGAACTAAGATTTTTTCAGTAACATCACAAAACTATTTTTCGTCAATTTTTTTTCTATCTTTCCTATTAATTTCCAATAGGAACTAGATTTTAATAGTTTCAAATCTAATTTATTCATTCTTTTTATCTTGAAGTTTGGATATGAAATGGTCATATTCTGCACCCAAATGTACATAGCACCTAACCCAGGGAGACATTTTCCCATTTCCATCCTTTAAAAAACTCCAAACATGTCCAGCCCCTTCAAGATCATCAGCAAGTAGTATTTGACCTTTAGTAATAATCGTTTGATGATCTTGATCTAAAGAATCAATATCACAACTTTTAAATTCTAAGTTTCCATCCAAAGTAAGTACAAGCTGTCTTCTTGGAGCAGTGTGGGCTAATTTAGGACCTTCACCATCGCTTTTTATTGGGACAGGGGTAACAGCAAATTGCATCTTGATATCTCCAGAATTATCATCAAGTATCTGATTGAAAAAAAGACTTGAGAATAATCCAACTGATCCTAAACCCGTTTTTGTTTCTAGAGGAAGTATTTTTTTTTTAAACCTAGTATGACCACTTTTATCGGTATACATATGTGTAATCGTTATGCTAGAGTCCATGATTCTTAAAAATCTTTTTTTTCCTTAAAAAACGTAAGCTTAAAAATAGGTTTAAAATTTGAATGGTAAATCAATTATTCTTTAATGCAGTTTTAACTTATAGACTACCTCTAAAATTCTCTGCTGGGTATTTTTTTATATTTTTTTTCACTTTCTGTTTAATAGCCTTAGAAACATCAATATTATTTCTAATACAAAATGCTATTGAATATATTATGATATCAGCAATCTCATCAATTGCATCTTGCCTAGAATCACCTTTCATCATAATCTCTTTTGCTTTTTCTAATGAAACCCATTGGAAAATTTCCATCAATTCAGCTGACTCAATAGATATGGACATTGCGAGATTTTTTGGACTGTGAAACTGCTGCCAATCACGCTCTGAAACAAACGATTCAATCAGAGATTTAATTTCTTCAATACTAGTTTGCTTATCTGACATACATAAATCTACTCATCATACGATAACAATAACGATAATTAGATATAATTTTATTATAATTAAAAATATTACATATAAAGTTTGACCTTAAATATGCTACCAGTTATATGTTTTTTGATATCATATTCCTCAAATATATTGTTCAGACAATTCATTCTAACTTAAAAATGTATTGTTTTTTCTATTAATCAAATTACATTTCTCTAATCCACGCTTGAATCAATTCAACACCCTCTTCATATACAAGTCTGCGATTAATATCAGTCATCATTATACCTGGATTAATTGAACTAATTCAAAACGCCATAATAGATTCTTCAGGATGCCCAGGTACTATATTATATTTCTTATTACCTGACCCACGACCCGCAGCAACAGGTGTCTTATAAATTCCTAGAGGAGTTGAATCGGTTTGAATAAAAAATAATAATTAAATATAGAATAACATTTTTATACATATTAATTACCAAATTCCAATACTACCTCAGGCAAAGAATTTTGTGTACAATTACATTCATTATCATCGGTATAAAAATCAGCAAAATAAGGACTATACCATGATTGAAAATTTTTTGAAAGATTTAGATTTAAATATTTAGCATCCTGATTCTCATAAAGACATAATCTGCGAGAATCAGGAATGATTTTGTTTTTCCCTATAAATTTTGGGTCCGGCATTCCATCATAAATTATATCAGGGACATCCCTAAAAAAATGTGCAAATAATAAAATACCTATATCGTGTTCTAATGTTGGAAATTGGAAAGGCCTTCGGTAGATGTTATGATGAATATAAATTGATGATGTATAAGGATTATATTGAATGTCATTTGTATTTTCTTGTGTGATAAAATAACTTACTATCGCCGTACCAGCTGTTTTATTGTTTATAATAGTGTTATCAAATACCTCAATAAGTTCTGTTGCCATTATCATTATACCTGTTCCTGGAGGAACTTTAGCAACTATATTGCCCTTAGGAGCAAAATTGGAAATATTATTATCTTTAATAATATTATCAAATATCCTTACCCTATACCCTTCTTTAAAAATAAGGTCAGGTAAATTGAAAACTAAAATTCCACCGGTATTTCCATGTACATTATTACCATAAACATCAGCACCTATAGAATTTTCAATCTCTATACCTGCAACATTCTTATACGCTTCTGAAAAACGTACAATAATATTACTTGATTGGCCAACATAAATACCTGCATTAGAAGCAGCTATTGCAACACAGTATTCTATTAGTACATTATTACATTGTACTGGATACAGACCATATCCTCCATTAGTTGCTTTTGGGCCACCCATCCATTGAGTTCTAATATTTCTGAAGATAATTCCATTAGTGTATTGAGACTTAATTGCATCACCTTTTGTATTTTGTATAGCTAAATCTTCTATAATAATATTATTGCAATTTGTAATACTTAAACCTTGGGCGCCTTCTATTTGAGTCGAAAAATCCAAAATTGTTCTATTCATACCACTACCTTTTATCACAATATCATTTTTTCCTTCGATTGAAAGAGTCCCGATAATTGGAAATAAACCAGATTCTATCTTTATAGTATCCCCAGGTTCGGCAAGAATAAATTCAAGTTGTAGATTTCTCTCAAACTCTCCAAAACATATTGTGACCACCATTAATAAAAAGAAAAAGGAGCGAAATAACTTCATGCTACAATCTAAAACTTAGAGACCTGATTAGGCAAAAACTGATTCAATATGATACTGCCCTCATTATTATTCCACATAGCCAAGCTCCATACGTACCAAAAGCATATCCCATCACCGCTAATAACACACCAACAGGAGCAAGGGAAGGATGAAAAGCAGATGCAATAATTGGAGCAGAAGCAGCTCCTCCCACATTGGCCTGACTACCGACTGCCATAAAAAAGAAAGGAGATTTAATAAACTTTCCAACTATTATAATCAATAATGCATGAATAAACATCCAAATAAAACCAATTAAAAACAAACCGGGATTATCAAAGATTGAAAACACATTCATTTTCATTCCTATTGTTGTAACCAGTAAATAAATGAAAACAGTACCAATTCTTGAGGCTCCTATACCTTCTAGTTCTCTTAATTTTGAAAAAGATAGTCCAATTGCAATCGTAGTTGATAAAAATATTAACCAAAAAAACTTTGATGTTAGACTAAAGCGAGAAAGCCATGGTTTATTATTTTGTATCGTAGGTGCAATGATATCTGCTCCAAAATGAGCTATCGCTGTTATACCAAATCCAACTGCAAGTACTTTTAAGGTATCATTTGTATTGGGGATACGAATTATTTGAGCTTGATAGGTTTGAATCTTATTCTTCAATTCACTTATTGCTGATGAATCTGCTTTAAGCCATTTATCTATTCTATTATTTATTCCAGAGCCATAAAGTAAAACTGCTAACCAAACATTTGCGATAATTACATCAACAGTAACCATCGCGGAAAAAATAGTATCACCAACACTGAATATCTCTTTCATTGCCACTTGATTAGCTCCTCCACCTATCCAACTTCCTGCTATAGTACTTAGTCCTCTCCAAACTGCATCTTGCCCTGAAGCATTATAAACTACCCCTGGTAAAAAGTGTGATGTGAATAAAATCGCTAATGGTCCACCGATAATAATACCAATACTGCCTGTCATAAACATAATCAATGCTTTATATCCAAGTTTTTTTATGGCTCTGAAGTCAATGCTTATTGTTAATAAAGCAATGCTAGTTGGCAATAGATATCGTGATGCTACAAAATATAGTTTTGAATTATTCCCTGATATAATACCACTTGAATTAAGAATAGAAGGAAGAAAATAACAAAGTAAAAGTGCGGGTATATATCTATAGAATTTTCTCCAAAATAAATGATTACTTTTTGAGGTAGTAAATATAAATGATAGTAATGTAAGCAGTATTCCTAGAACAATTGCATCATTTTTTATAAATGGTTCAACCACTGTTAAGAAGTTAAATTGAAAATTTTATTATAATATAATTTTTTAAAACTATCGACGATCGTAAAGTTTTGCTAGAAGACGTAAAATTTCTAAGTATAACCAAATCAAAGTAACAAGAAGACCAAATGCTCCATACCACTCCATATACTTTGGAGCACCCATTTCCGCACCTTCTTCAATAAAATCAAAATCTAAAACAAGATTTAATGCAGCAATTACTACGACAAACCCACTAAAAAGAATTCCCATGGTATTATTACCTGAGATAATCCCAATTCCCGATCCAAAAAAACTCATTATGAAGTTAATAAGATATAATAATCCGATACCTCCTGTTGCAGCAAAGATACCAAGTTTAAAATTTTCTGTTGCTTTAATCAAACCTGACATATAGGCTAACAAAAGAGAACCAAGAGTACCAAAAGTAAGAAATACAGCTTGCACAGCAATCCCTGGGTATTTTGCATTGAATATCATTGATATAACCCCCAGAAAAATGCCTTGGGCTATTGCATAGGCTGGTACGGTTATGTGCCCAACAGTAGGTTTAAAAATAGTGACCAATGCTAGAACAAAACCAATGATTGCAGCAGGAATAGATAGCCCATGCATTAATGGGTTTCCCCATGAATATCCGGCACTTACAACTACAAGTACCAATGAAAATGCTGTCTTATTAACGGTACCAGACAAAGTCATTTTTTCTTCAACTGTTGATGAAAAGTGATTCCTAAATGTTGATGATTGCAGTGCTGGGTTTCCAGATCTCAATGCTAAATGCTTACTCATTTTCTTCTACCTTTTCTATTCTTATCCATGGTTTCCCATCTGGGCCACCTTTTTTTATAAATTTAATGATGCTAAGAACCGATATAATTATAATCGGTATCCAAAGCACAATAGTAGGATTATCCATCTATGAAATTATAATAATATATTTTATCAATAAATAGTTTCATCATTAAAATAACTGTTTTTTCACACAAAATCAGGAATAAATATTTCCTTATCTTTGTAGATGAAATTGCATGAAGTCTTTTGCAAAATCAAATGATGCCTTTCTTGCTAACTTATTTCCTCCAATAGTAGTCCCACGCTCTGCACACATAGCTAACGCAATTTTTTGTCTAAATGGAGTAATCATGGGTATATCAAAAATATTCATGAGAAGTGCTCCATCTTTTCTCATTCTAAAATGACAATCGCCCAATGCATAACCTGTCTTCTCTTTTAAAAGAGGACCCAATCTATCAAAACCATGATGTGCATTCTCATAAATCGTAATATCGATATTGATATCTTCTTGGAATAAATCTTGTACTAGATTTTTACAGGAAGATGCTGATACCCAATCATCTAGTTCACCAATCAAAATATGAATGGGTGAATCTGAGAAATTCTTTAGTTCCATATCAACTAAACAAGGAGGATAGAATGCAAGATGCGCCTTAAAATTTTTTCTAGGATTGATAGCATCAATCAGAGGTTCCCATGCAGAATATAATGCTACGCCTCCACCAAGACTCCAACCTGTTATAGCTATATTATTAATATCAATGCGATTATCATCAATAAGTACTTCTAATGCACTATAAGCATCAAGAATCATCATTGCAGTGGTTACAGATATCTGTTCACCAACTGTCGATTTAACATTGCGACTATTAAAACTATGTAGCTCAAAAGTTGCAAATCCAATTTCTCTATACATTTTTAAATATTCTAGATGATGATCTGCCCAATTTTTACTTCCGCTAACCCCAATAATCAATGGAAAAGATTCATCGTTATTACCTACTGGTATATGCAATATCCCATATACTTCTTGTGATTTTTGTTCATCTAAATCTGAAATTATATGATAAAATGAAAAAGGATTTGCGCTTTGAAATATTATTTTTTCACCTTGGCCTATTCCATTAGATAAAAGATATGAAGTCCAAATTAATAATCGAAATACTCTTATCATTAACTAATAATTTTTGCAATAAAAATTTGGGTAATCTCGTTTATTCTCCTTTGATGGCAGATATCCTATCAGAAACTGGTGGATGACTATAGGATAAAAACACCATCAATGGGTGAGGGGTTAAATGGGTAAGGTTAGATGCAGCAAGTCCTTTCAGCATAGAAATCAAAGGGTCTTCTTTTTTTGTTGTCTCTAATGCATATGCATCAGCTTCAAATTCATTTTTTCTACTAATGGCTGTTGTGATAACAGAGGTCACTAAACTGACTGGAGAATAAAGCATTCCGAAAAATACTAAGCCACAATAAATAGATAATTCAGTAACACCAAAAACACTAAATAACGCCTGATCTTGAATAAAATAATTAAATATAAATAACATTATTCCAACCTCAAAAATCCCTAAAATCGTTCCAGAGATAACATGCTTTTTTTTATAGTGTCCAACTTCATGTGCAACAACAGAAACAATCTCGTCAGTTGAATGTTTATCTAAAAGAGTATCAAAAAGTGCTATTCGTCTAGACTTACCAAAGCCACTAAAATATGCGTTAGAATGTGCAGAACGACGACTACCATCCATCACATCTATTCTACCAATAGGAAAATTGACATCTTTAGCAAAGTCCTCTATTGCAGTTCTTAATTCTCCATTCTCCAATGATTCAAATTTATTAAACATGGGTGCAATAACATGAACAAACAAAGGTTGAATAGCAATTATAAATCCCGTTACTAAAAGCCATGCAATCCACCAACCATTACTTCCATAAGTATCAAAAAAATAAAGAATTGGTGAAATAATCATTGTTCCTAGAACTATAGTCAATCCATATCCTTTAAATTTATCAGAAATAAAAGTTTTCCAGGTTGTCTTATTGAAACCAAATTTTTCTTCAATTACAAAAGTGCTATAAAGAGTAAAAGGAAGATTGATAATATCATTAACAATAAATAAGATTCCAAAAAATATTAATCCTGCAATAACAGGATGAGATGAATTTGATCGGGAAAACACATCTAAAATCTGAAATATTTCTGTATGAATAACAATTAAGGTAACCATTAAACTAAAAGAACCAGAAAACAGACCAAAACGAGTTTTATCTTTCAAATACGATTGTGATTGTGCATATTTTTTTTCATCATAGTGCTCTTTAAATTCCTCAGGGACTCCTTCAGTTATACTTCTCATGTTTAGGACTGCACTAACAGTTGAAAGTAAATATTCAAATAATAGAGCCCCAATTATGATATAGTAATAAGTTTGTTCCATCGCATTAAGGAAATTTTATGGAGCAACCAATAGCCTTGCTAACTTGTTTTTCTATTATTTTATTATCAAGCATTTGATTTATTGCATTTGCTAAAAAATGCTCTTCAACCTTTTTAGCATCCCTTGCATTATCATCGATTGCACCTCGATATACTAACTTAGATTCTTTGTTGAATAAATAGATATGAGGTGTTTTGGTTGCGCCAAAAGCTTTGGCTAATTTTGCATCAGGATCTTGAGCATATGGAAAATTATAATTATTATTTTTCGAATGTTTAAACATTTCATCAAGACTATCATCACCTTTAAATCGAGAAGCGTTTGAGTTCACTGCAATCATACCGATACCTTTTGGAATATAGGAATCAGCTAGTGTAACATACCTATCTTCCCAACGCAATACCCACGGGCATGTATTACAACTAAAAATCACTAGGGTTCCAGCTTTTCCTTTTACATCATCAAGTGTCACTATATTTCCAGAAATATCTTTCAATTTATAATCAGAATTAGGCATAGACGAACCTATAGAAAGTTCATTAGCATATGGAATTGAAAAAAACATTAATGTTAATAAAAAAAATTTCACAATAACCCCCTAGGATTCAAGTGCTATGTTGATTGCCTCTCTAAATCTTGATTCTGGCATTATTCCTTCCCAGTAATCTACAATGTTTCCAGATTCTTTTGAATAAACAACCGTAAAAGGTAGACTACCAGTCCAGTTAGGATGTATTGCTGAGATAAATGAATCATCTTTTTCTTTTTTAACATAAGACAACAACACACCATTTTGTTTTAAAAAAAATTTTACCTCTTCCAATTCCTCTTCAAAATCAGCACTAACAAAGATGACTTCTAAATCATGATTTTTTCTATCCAAGTCCACTATCATTGGAAATTCTTCAACACAAGGAACACACCATAAGGCCCAAACATTTAAAAGAACAGCTTTATTTCCTTTATAAGAAATAATATTAGAAAGTAAGTCGTCTGAATTTGAAGGAACTAATGCAACTATTTCACATGATGTGAAAATCAAAGAAACAATAAAACCAAGAATTAATCTCACGGACGAATTTGTTTCATTTTGTGCTTAGAAAATAAAGTTGACTGATCATTAAAATGAGGTGAAGTATCATCTTTAGTTGCGCTTCCATATTGATGTACACTCCAAGCATTAAATTGGCCTTCGGGTCCCCACTCTACTGCTTGGATGTAGCAATCTCCTGCTACCGCTTTGTAATGGTTACCATTTTTCTTACTATATATAGCTCGCATTGTACCTGGCCCACCTGATAATGGTAAATTAAGATTTCCTCTTTTCAGACGAAAAACTTTACCCAGAGGTACTTCTATAGTAGAAAAATGTTTTTCAAGAAATGAGATAGATTCTAATAATTTTTCCGTAACTGCATCTGTTTCATATTTTAGATCTTCCATTTTGAATGCATTAGGTAAAGCTAATATTGCCAGTGCTGCTGCAGTATTATTCGAATCAGCTCGTAAATCCCAATTCTTTAATAATTCTATTGCTGGTATCAATTTATCTGGAATACTATTCTGCTTCATTTCATTTACATATCTGTCTCGCACAATTGAGAATATTGATTCTTTAGAATATTCTATATCATACTTATAATGTAGAAATTCTTCTCTTGAAATTGAATGATCTATACCAAATGTTTCTAAAGATCTTAGTGCTCTATTTGTTTGATGCGTTTCAATACCAGACCAAACCGGAAGTGGTTTTGATGCATCTACTTTGCTACCAGTTGCCAGATATGGACTACTATTACAGTTTTGAAAAAATCCTTCCAACGGATTATAGACTTGTGGAAGTCTTTCAAATGGAATATAATCATACCATAGAGCCTGTTTTGTCTCGCCTGGAAGAATTTTATTCCAATTAAATCGAGAATCACGCTTCGGTATTTTTGCATTATATACATAATATAATATTCCATCTTTATCTGCATAGCCAGTATTGAACATCGGTATTGAATGGATTTTCATTGCGCTCTTGAATTCATTTATATCATTTGCCTTACCCATTCGATACCATTGTTCTACAAAACGAATATCCTTGATAGAAGAAACTCTAAGAGCATAGCTCCCATGGTCAAAATCTAATACAGGCCCATGTATAGAAGATTTTACGGTTCTCCTAAATGTCCAAGAAAAGGGTCCAACTATTTTTACTTTAATGAAAACCTCTCTTACCTCTAAATCTTTCCAATATCCCTCAAACCAATATTGGTTCTTGTTCTGCTTATTTAATGTTAGTTTATAAACATCCACAAGATCCGGTGAATTGACAGTATGGCTCCAAGCCAAATTTGGATTATTCCCAATAAGAGGAACAGGTGAACCGGGGAACAGTGCCCCGTAAAAATCCCATCCTTCCTCGCTAACAAGATGTGCTTCATACCAAGAAACAGGCCCATCCCATGGCTGATGAGTATTAATCCAAAGACGTGTATAATTATCGCTACTACGTTTAGGACCTATTGCAATAAAATTACTAGCAAGCATATCAAATAGACCTTCTTGATTTTCGCCATGCAACCCAATTAATTCAGGTGGGTTTTTATTGGATAATTTTTTCAATATACCATCTAAACCAAACATGAGTGGCATCCTATGAGAAAATCCTATAATAATTTCTTTCGCAGTAACTGGTTCAAACGTTTTCTTTTTTTTTTCAGGATGATCTAACAAAAATTTATTGATTCCTGAAGCATATCCTTCGCATAAAATCTTCACATCATCAGGAATATTATTCTCATATTTTTTTTCTACAATATCATGAAAATTCATTAAATGAACATAATAATCATTTACCGCAGCCTCTTTACCATATAATAATGCCAGTTTCCCTCGCAAAGCATAAATGACATCTCTAAGGTTATCAAAATCATCTTGAGCATGGGCATACGCGAGCCCAAAAGATACATCTGCATCTCTATCACCATATATATGCGGAACGCCCCAACTATCACGTTCAATCCGAACTGAAAAGTTTGAATCTGTAAGGAAAAAGTTGGTATCACCAAAAAGTTGGGTCAAATGTAATATAAAAATAAAATAAATTGTAGTTTTTGAAAATTTTATTCCCATTCAATCAATATCCCTTTTGAATCTTCTACCCATGTATCATATTTGGTCATAACAGTAATGAAAAGTTCTGAACTAATTAAATTTGTCAACCATTTTTCAAGATGATAGAATTGATTATTAAACCATGATAAATCTACATTGGCACACTGACGAACAAACGGCATAATCGCTATATCAGCTAAACTAATATTTGTTCCCATTAAATATCGTTTTGATTTTAAACGAGAATTATAATCATGAAGAAATTCACCAACTTTTATCTGATAATAATTAAAGGTTCTTTCAGGAAAACGAACATGATATTTATATTTATCTAAACATTTTTTGAACTCTCCATCATTATTTGCAATTAATTTGTTCTGCTCTTTTATATTACTATAATACCAACGGTATTTATCATTTTTATTTAGTGCCCATTTCATAATATCAATGCTTTCATCTATGACTTTTCCAGTATACAGCTGAAGAACAGGAACCGTACCCTTGGATGAAAGTTCTAAAAGACTCTTAGGTCGTTCTTTTAGAAGTATTTCTCTATGTTCATAAGATATACGACTATATGCTAAACTCATGCGAGCTCTAATTGCATATGGGCATCTCCGAAATGAATACAATATTGGTGCCTGCATAATTGTCAGTTTAATCTTGGTTTTATTCTCGAATCAAAAAATGTTTTAGACACAATTCTTTTTGAATCTTTACGTATTTTTTTTTGTTCATCTTTGGAGAGTAAAGAGACTTCATGACAATCTTTTGAGCAACATCCACCCAATGCCTGTTGACATTTTTCACATTGGATAAAAAGAATATGACATGCATTATTTTTACAATCATTATGAATATCACATTTATTTCCACAAATATGACAACAAGAAAGTACATCTTTTGTTACTCGTTCACCCAAACGATTATCAAAAACAAAATTCTTTCCTTTGAATTTTGACTCAAGACCATCTTTTTTGATATCATGAGCATATTGAATAATTCCACCACGCAACTGATTTACATCTTCAAATCCATTTTTTATTAAAAATGAGCTGGCTTTCTCACATCTTATCCCGCCTGTGCAATATAACAATATTTTTTTATTTTTTTTGTTTTGCAATAATTGCATGACCTGTGGTAATAATTCTCTAGATGTTTCAACATTTGGTATTAATGCATTTTTAAAGTGACCAACCTCACTCTCATAATAATTTCTCATGTCAACAACAATTGAATCAGATTCTTCAATAGCTTTATTGTATTCTCTTGCAGATAAATGATTGCCTGTCTCATTCATACTATAATCATCAGAAGATAATCCATATGCAACTAGTTCTTTACGAACTTTTATTGTTAATTTGTAAAAAGATGCTCCATTTTGCAAAGCACGTTTAATAGGAATAGATTTTAATTCTTTTTTATTCTTAAGCTGTTCCTTAAAATCCACCCAATGATACTTTGGAATGCTTATTTGAGCATTAATACCTTCATAGGCTATATATACTCTTCCAAAAATTTTTAACTTTTCCCAATCTTGATATAAAGTATCTCTAAAATTGTCAGGATATTTTATATCAATATATCTATAAAAGGAGACTGTAATTCTATCAAATTGCTCTTTTTCTAGGGATTTAATTAATACCTTTTTGTCAATCTTATTAAAAAGATTATTTTTCTTCATATGTTATCTATAACCTTGTGCAAAAAACCCTCTGCATCTATCAAACTTTTTCTTGCTTCAGTAATATTACATTCCTTAAAGTACATTACCAGGGCTACCTTAACAGAATTTTCAGCAAGGGATAGTCTCCTTTTTGCTTCTTTATAGTCAACTTCTGTTAATTTTATTATAATTCTGATTCCTCTATCAATCAGTTTTTCATTAACCGCCATCAAATCAACCATTAAATTATTATATACTTTACCAAGTTTTATCATAGTGGCTGTAGAAATCATATTTAAAATCAT
>MDSV01178119.1_pt1 | contig 25566 bp, 24 predicted proteins | sample 810851 | NCBI WGS metagenome assembly MDSV01 (sample SAMN05326640, study PRJNA326480) | marine metagenome | isolation source: seawater | place: Atlantic Ocean: North East | collected 2012
AATAATATTCAAGCCCAGGTAGCTCAGTCGGTAGAGCAGAGGACTGAAAATCCTCGTGTCGGCAGTTCGATTCTGTCCCTGGGCAAGAAATAAATGAAACAGAAGAATATAAAAGACCTATTAAATCAAGCTCTTAGTTTACATCATGAAGGAAAACTAGAAGAATCTGATGAAATTTATCAATTAATTCTAGATAGAGATCAAAATAACTTTCTAGCTAATCATTTACATGGGTGTATACTTTCACAAAGATTAAACTATAAAGATGCTATTATCTTTTTGGAAAAGGCAGTAAGTGTATCACCAAATAATTATGAAGCTAATAATAATTTAGGAATAGCATATAAAAATCTAAAAAATCACACAAAGTCTGAAATATATTTCAAAAAAGCGATATTCATAAACCCTAATGAATATAAGGCATACTTCAATTGTGCAAACTTATATATAGATAATTCTCAATACACTGAAGCAATAAAACTATTACAAAAATCATTAACCTGCAATGAATTATTTGTTGATGCTTATCATAGAATAGGTGAAGCCTATCAGTATATATTTCAAACTAATCGAGATAGCATAAATCTTACAAATTCACTAGAATGGTTTGCTAGGGCAATAGAGAAAGATCAAAACTATGTCGATGCTTATTTAATGTCTGGTATGAGCTACTTATGGTTAGGTGATATAAAAACAGCAGATCAATATTTTAAAAAAGTTCTAGCTTTAAATTATTCAAATAAAGAGTTGCAACAGAATAATATTGTAAATTCTTTTGCTGATGAACATCTATTATCTATATTAATCAAACATGAGTACCAACAATTAACTCATATTGATAATGATGTTGATGCAATAAGAAATCCTAAGTTTACTCAGGAATATTATGATATTTTAAAAAATCTCTATAAGAAATCTGAGCAGAACAATTTAAAGCTCAATGATGTCACTTATGATTTAAAAAAGAGTTTATTCAAGGTTTTATATAATAAATCTCCTAAAAAATACCCATCCAATTTATTGAATATTAAGAACGATATTAAGTTGATTGAAAATAATTATATAAATGGCAATCCTGAAGTTGTGGTGATAGATAACTTTCTTTGCGATGATGCTTTAATACAAATTCAGAAATTTTGTAGAAATGCGAATGTTTTTAAATATCCATATCATGGTGGATATGTAGGTGCTTTTTTATCAAAAGGTTTGTCTAATGAATTTATACTTCAATTAAATGAGAACCTCAGACTAACATATAATAGAATATTTCAAGAGTTAAGATTGACCCAGGCTTGGATATTTAAGTATGATAGTAAAAAAACAGGAACAAATATACATGCAGACCAGGCTTCAGTTAATGTTAATTTTTGGATCACTCCAGAAGTAGCGAATCTGAATAAGTCAAATGGTGGTCTCAAAATTTGGAATAAATTACCACCTCAAGATTGGGATTTTAGTGAATATAATAGTTTAGACGGGTCTCCTAAAATTAAAGAAATGCTAGAATCTGAGGGTATCTCTGAAAAAATCATTCCATACAAAGAAAATAGAGCTGTAATATTTAATTCAAAACTATTTCATGCAACAGATGATTTTGATTTCGATAATTCTTATGAAAATAGAAGGGTAAATATAACTTTTTTATATGATTAACTAAATATCATCATCCATCTCTTTAATTATTAATCAAGAGCCTTTATAATAAGAGTATGGACACTCCACTTAAATCAAAGGCGCAATTTAGATTAGGCCAAATTGTATACCACGCTAAATTTAGATACAGAGGCGTCATTGTTGATGCCGACCCCTTTTTTCAAGGAACTGATGAGTGGTACAGTAATGTTGCTAAATCAAAACCAGATAAAAATAAACCCTGGTATCATGTATTAGTTCATGGGCAAGGAAATGAAACGTATGTGGCAGAGTCTAATTTACTCAGTGATGCAAGCACAGACCCAATTGACCATCCATTTGTAGATATATTTTTTAATGAATATGATAATAGTGGCCTATATTCACTCAAACAGACTTTTAACTAAAATTGAAAAGTTTTCTAAAAATACTAGATAAATTTCTAGCTAACACAGATAAAATTGTTGAGAAAGATATCGAAGGCTTTGATGATATGACGCTTGTAACTTGTGTTTTATTAATTGAGGTATCTGTATCAGATGATAGTTATGATGATGATGAAAAAAATAAGATTATAGGTATTCTGAAAAATAAATTTAATCTTAATAATACTCAAATTAATGTTTTGTTAGAGATTGCTGACAAAAAAAATCAAGAAATGATTTCTTTATATGACTGGACTTCTAAGGTTAATGATATTTATGATTATAATCAAAAAAAAGATCTAATCAAACTGTTATGGGATGTAGCTTTTGCAGATGGACGTATTGATAAATATGAGGATCACACAATCCGAAAGATAGCAGAGCTAATTTATGTAAAGCATGAAGATTTTATAAAAGCGAAATTGAGATAGTCATTTAATTCTAAATGTCGCTATTTCACCAAATAAATTAGGGGCTAATTTAGTTAAGAAATTTCTTTTTTGCTTATTATCTGCAATATATTTTTCTGTAATTTCGTAATTATTTTTTCTGCAAAAATCTAAAAAGTCTTTAATTGTGCATAAATGGATATTAGGAGTATTGTGCCATCTATATGGTAAATTACTAGTAACAGGCATCACACCACTAAAGAATAATTGTATTCTAGCGGCCCAATGGCCCATATTTGGGAACGATACTATAATTTCATCACCAACCCTAAGCATATCATCAATTAAGAATTTTGGATTTTTAACAACTTGTAGAGACTGAGCTAAAACTACATAATCGAAAGAATTATTTTCAAAGTCATCCAGCCCATTATCAAGATCCATTTGGAGGACATTGATATCATTTTTTAGTGATTTTTTTATATTATCTACATTATTATCAATGCCATAACCATTAACATTTTTTTCTTGTTTCAAGAGTTTTAGTAGTTCTCCATTACCGCAGCCTAAGTCTAAGACTTTGCTATCACGCTTTATCCATGAACTAATTAAGATCAGATCTTTCCTAGATGCCACTATTTGCCTCATCGATAAAAGATTTCATAACATCAAAATAATCTTTATTCTCCATTAGAAATGCATCATGGCCACCTTCGGATTTTATTTCAGAATAACTTACATTTTTTTCATTATCTAATAGTAGTTTGACAAGTTCTCTAGATCTTTTAGGAGGAAACCTCCAGTCTGACGTAAATGATACTATTAGATATTTTGAATTAACTGATTTAAATAAATCATCTAATGATTCTCCAAAGTCTTTTATTGGATCAAAGTAATCTAAAGATTTAGTCATGAGTAAATAGGTATTAGCATCAAAACCTGTGACAAATTTTTCACCTTGATACCTTAAATAGCTTTCGATTTGAAATTCTACATCATAGTTAAAATTCAGCTTTGACTTTTTTAGATCTCTACCAAATTTTTCACCCATCGATTCATCCGACAGATATGTTATATGCCCCAGCATTCTCGCCAGTGCCAATCCTTGAGCTGGTATTGTTCCCTTTTCTATATAGTTGCCATTATGCCAATTAGGATCTTTCATAATAGCTTGTCTGGCTACTTCATTGAATGCGATGTTCTGAGCAGTGAGCTTTGGTGCAGCTGCAATAACAATACAATTCTTAACTAACATTGGATATTGAATCGTCCACTGAAATGCTTGCATACCTCCCAAACTACCACCTACAATAAATCTCCAGCTTGGAATCTTAAGATAGTCCATCAACTCTTTTTGTGACTTCACCCAATCACTAACTGTTACTATAGGAAATGAAGATCCATAAATTTTATTAGTATCAGGATCTTTTGTTATTGGCCCAGTTGAGCCATGACATCCTCCTAAGTTATTTAAACAAACTACATATAGCTTATTTGTATCTATTGGCTTGTTTGGACCAATCATATTATCCCACCAGCCTGCTTTATGATCATTTTCATAATGGCCAGCAGCATGGTGATTTCCTGACAAAGCATGACATATTAGGACTGCATTATTTTTTTTACTATTTAACTTGCCATATGTTTCATATTTTAAGACATATTTTTTTATAATATCGCCAGAATCAAGCTTTAAAGGTTCTTTAATTTCAGCATTTCTGGTTTTCATATTAATTGATAGATTACTCATATTATAGATATCTTGTTAAATTGAATATCGGCGGAACAACTATCATCTGCAATAAATTAAGTCCAACTAATAAAATTATAGGTGAGAGATCAATACCAGATAAATTTGGCATTACTGACCTAACCGGTTTATACATTGGCTCGCAAATTTCATCAATTAAATGAAAGATCGGATGAGTATTAAAGGCCATAAACCAACTTCCAATAGCACCTATGATTACACAATACCATAAAATATCTATCGTCTCTTTAACTGCATAACCAAAACCTGCAACAAGGAGCGCATTAAGGCTATACTCAAAACCGCTAAAATTTGGATTAAGGTAAATCTTTATAGTTGTAACTAAAGTTATAAGTATAATAATTATTAGATCAAATCTCCCGATATAGAGGGGGATCAGTCTCAATGGAACCAGAATTGGATCAGTTGCTTTAACTACCAATTGTGTCACCTGATTATTATAAGATACTTTCATTATTTCAAATATTAATCTTAATATTAATAGAAGCTGAAATAGTCCTATGAATGTTATCAGAAGAAAAACTATAGGTTTTGAAGCGTAACTTTCCATTATTTATTTTTACCCAAAGATTTCGCTTTTATGTATGCATCTTTTATAGATCCCATTATAATTTTTTTTGTTTGTGATCTATCAAGTCTTTTTAAAGCTGATTCAGTTGTACCTCCTTTAGATACAATAGATTTTTTAATTTCTTCAAAGTCTCTTTTATCTTCTTTACATGTTAAAGCAGTACCATAGAATAAATCAGTTACGAGGTTCTTAGACTCATTCTTAGAAAATCCAAAACTTTGAAAAGTTTTAAATATTGACTCTGCAAAATAAATAAAATATGCAGGTCCACTACCGATTAAAGCAGTAGCTTTATCAATCTGAACTTCAGTTTTAAGCATTTTGATGCTGCCAAACAAACTAAAGAAACTCTTTAAAGATATAACTTTATTTCTTTTAAAGCCTTGTCCTAAATAGACAGAGGATATAGCTTTGCCATATTTGGCATTAATATTAGTCATAACTCTTGCTATTTCTAGACTATTGGAAAATTCTCTTTTAATATCTTTGACCTTTATGCCAGCCATTAAACTCACAATAATTGCATTCTTATTAATATGTTTTGCAATTTTATTGCATACATCTTTGTATTGATTAGGTTTAACAGCAATAATTATTAAATCACTAGCATTTAAACTATTATTTATAATTGTGTAAAACTGCCAACTTTTTTGTGAAGCTAAAGACTTCTTTTTTTTATCTAAATCGTATAGATTAATATTGACTTTTAATGGTGTACTTTTGATGCGATATAAAAGGGATTTCGTTAAATTTCCCACACCAACTATTGAAATATTTTTAAACATTACCTTCTCTCACCAAATATTAAGGCCCCGATTCTTATCATATTAGAACCATTATCAATTGCAATCTTGTAATCATTACTCATACCAATCGATAAAGTATCAATATATTTATATTTATTCTTTAATCTATCATATTCTGACTTAAGTATTTTATATGAATTTATATTTTCTTTCAAAACATTAGTCTTTGATGGTATAGCCATTAATCCTCTTAAAACTAGTTTGTCATAAACAAGAATATTATCTACAAAATGATCAAGATCTTCAATTAATATACCAGACTTAGACGTTTCATTATCAATATTAATTTGAATACATACATTAATTTTTTTTGATTTTTTTTCGCATGCCTGATTAAGCAACTTAGCATGTTTTAGTGAAGAGACCGTTTGCACCCAGTCAAAGTTATCAGAGATCTTCTTTATTTTATTAGATTGTATATTTCCTATAAAATGCCATTCTAGAGACTTATTGTCAAAGAACTTTATTTTATCTATGGCTTCTTCAACATAATTCTCTCCTAAACTTTTAAATCCAGCATTTATAACTTTACTAATATTTTCTTTAGATTGAGATTTCGTTACAATGATAAGGGAGATATCTTTTTTTTCTAAATTATTGGAAATCTCGATATCTTTTTGAATGGATGACAGTATTCCTAGATAATCTGATTTCATAAATTAATTTTTATTCTTTAAAATTAATGACATTATTGCCATTCTTATAGATATCCCAGCTGAAACTTGATCCAATATCACTGAGTTTGGACCATCAGCCACATCTGAATCAATTTCAATTCCTCTATTAATAGGACCAGGATGCATGACTATTACATCTTTCTTAGCATTTTTAATTTTATTCTTTGTCAAACCAAATTCCTCATAGTAATCATCTGTTGAAATTAATGCTTCATTCATTCGTTCTTTCTGTAGTCTCAACATAATAATTACATCAACATTATTGATTCCCTGTTCAAGGCTACTAAAGTACGTAACATTTAGTTGACCAATATTTTTTGGCATTAGAATATTTGGGCCTATAACATTGATATTTCGGACTTTTAATATACTTAAACTAGCTATTAAGGACTTAGCTACCCTTGAGTGAAGAATATCGCCAACGATAGCAACATTTAATGTTTTAAACTCACCTTTATATTTTTTTATTGTATACATATCAAGCATTGCTTGAGTTGGATGAGCATTGGTTCCATCCCCTGCATTAATGACTGATATCTTGTCTCCAACTTCTTTTGCAATATAGTGGGGAATACCTGAAGTACTATGTCTCACTATGAACATATTGCATTGCATAGCTTCTAAAGTTTTGATCATATCTAGAATAGATTCTCCTTTCGAAGTTGAAGAATTTGCGATATCTATATTGATAAAATCTGCACCAAGTCTTTTGGAGGCAAGCTCGAAAGTTGTTTTTGTTCGGGTACTAGGTTCAAAAAAAAGACTCGCTACAGTTTTACCATTTAGACTTTTAGGTTTGATTGTATCCGCTAGCTCCAATATCTCAAAAATATGTTCAGATGATAGATTTTCAATATTTAAAAAATGTATCAACTTTTTATCATTATTAAATTGAATGCTATCATCTATTTTCATATCTCTACCTTATCATATTTTCATTAAACCAGCTTTGTAAAATTATGGATGCAGATAAGTCATCTATATCGCCTTTTTTGCTTATATTGTAATTACTTTTACGTATATCGGCATATAATGCTTTACTCTCCTCTGTAGATAAAACTTCTGAAAAAGTAAATATCTGAATAGTATCTTGATATTTTTTTGTTAAATCTTCAATAAATTTATCTAATCTTTTTATGAAACTATTTTTATTCAAAGTGTACGGGTATCCAATTATTATTACATTTGGCTTCCAATTTGATATAGTATTTTGAATTTCAGGCCAGTTAATTTTATTTTTATGATTGCGCACAATTTTTATGGGAGCAGAGTTATTTGTTATAAGCTGTCCTATTGCAAAGCCTATTTTTTTATCCCCAAAATCAATAGCCATATATAAATAATCTTTCTTAAGTACGACTTTATTTTTTTTTATCATAATATTTTTTTACAATATCTATAAACTGCGAGGCAACCTCAAGGCTAATTTTTTTATTTTTTTCTTCGATCTGCTTTATACCAGTCGGCGATGTAATATTTATTTCTGTTATATGATCCCCTATCATATCAATACCTGCAAAATAGATTCTATTATGTTTAAGATATATAGCTACTTCTTTTAAGTGACTTAAATATTTTTTATTGATTTTTTTAACTTTATAATTTCCGCCGAATGATAAATTAGCTCGAAAGTCATTTTTCGGTGGAAATCTAACTAATACATCTTCATGGACTATACCATTTGTAATTAATATTCGTGTATCACCATGAATAATTTCATTGATAAATTTTTGACATACCACATAATTATCTTGACTGCTAAGTGCTTCATCAATTAGTTTTTCATTACCCTTGTTGTTAAGAGATAATGAAATAATATCTCTTCCCCCCATCATATTTATTGGTTTTATAACAATTTTTTTATGTTTTTTTAGGAACTTCCTTATATAATTCTTATTTGATGTAATAAGCGTAGGAATTGATTTATTTGTTAAGCACTCTCCTAACATTTTCTCATTAAAATCTCTCAGTGACTGAGGAGAATTTATAACAAGGACGCCTGCTGATTCTAATTTATCAAGTATATGCGTTAATTGTATATAATATTCATTAACTGGCGGATCTAATCTAAATAGTATACAATCCAGTTTAGATAAGTCTTTTTGAGATGGATTTATTACTTTATAGAATGGTACTTTATTTCTATTTATACTTAAAAGTGCTACTTTACCATATACCTTTTGATCATCTATACAGACTGTATCTGGAAATATATAGTATACCTTTGAATTTTTTTGTAAAGCTTCAACAATAGCTACTGTTGAGTCCGTACTCATATTAATGGTTTCAATCGGATTCATTATAATTCCAAATGAGTACATTTTCAATTCTCTACATTATATAATTCTTTAGCTGCTGCCAATATTGCTAATCTTGCTACTACACCATAAATATAAAACTTATTTGTGTCGGAATAGATAGATTCTTCATTATTAGGACTAATGCATGCATCCTTAAATGGAATAGGATGAAATGACATTCCAGGAGAATTTAAGTTCTCAGAATTATTTTTAGCATCATGAATTCTATAGAACCCTCCAACCAAACTGCTCCCAAACGCATATATAACTGGTTCCGCAATATGACTATCATGCTTCATATTTTCATTAGAATAAATACCTTCCTGCAAGATGACTTTGTTAAGTTTATTGCCCCCTTTAATTTTTGACATTTTAGTCCTTTGTTTTCTATTTAAATTCATTAATTCCTCTATGCTTCTTACTTGCATTATCCCCATGCCATATGTTCCAGAGTCTGCTTTAATCATTATGTATGGCTCTTCATTAATTTTATAATAGTCATATTTCTCTTTAATGAGTGTAAAAAGTCTTGATGCATGATGTATGAGGCAATCTTCACCTTGTTTTGTTTTAAAGTCAATTTCACCACAGTTCCTAAACAGTGGTTCTAATAACCATGAATCAATCTCTAACATACGAGAAAAGTTACTTACAACATCACTATAATACTCAAAATGTATTGTTTTTGATCTATTCGTCCAGCCTAGATTTTTGTCTGGTAAGATTGGCTGATTGATATTATTTAAAATATCTGGAATTCCAGCAGATAAATCATTATTTAGTAATATTGCATCAGGTTTAAAACCATCGTATTTGAGAGAATTTTCGTCTTGTGATAAGAGTGGATTTAATCCTTCTCCGGTCTCGATGTTGAGCAAAGCAGCCACTTTAACTTGATAACCTGATTTAGTTAAGATATTACTTAAAGCATCTATGTTCGATTGATAATATTTATTTCTTGTATGATTTTCTGAAATAATTAAAATTTTAGTTATATTAGGTGATAAACGTTCGAATGCATGTTGGGCTGCAGAAATATATAAAAACCCAAAACTTTCATCCAAGTTATTAAAACCTGCGGGGAAAAGATTAGTGTCAACAGGAGCTATTTTATAGCCAGAGTTTCTTATATCAATAGAGGAATAAAATGGAGCAGGATACTTTACCCATTGATTCCTAAACCATGCCTCTATTTTCATATGATTCATTATAATTTCAGAATGTAAGCTTTCATTCTCAAAGTTCTTTGTATATTTAACAATACTTTTAATATTAAACACTTAAAATCCCCTTAGTATTGTCTGCGCAACAATAGATGCTGTTTCTGTTCTAAATATCCTATCTCCTAGGCTAATTATATTCCAGTTATAATTATTAATAAAATCAAGTTCCATGCCATCAAATCCACCCTCGGGACCAATTAGCATAGTATGTGATTTTTGTTTTATATCATTAGCTTTAATTTTTCTCCCTAAAATATTAAAACAAATTTTATAATCTTTCGTATTTTCCTGGTCATATATAAAATTTTCCAGAGATATAACTTTGTTTAATACAGGCAGATATAGGCCATTAGATTGTTCTGTTGCATGAGTAATAATCTTACTCCAGTGACTCATCTTTTTTTCATGATTACCAGGATGGCTCCTTGCTGATATTATCGGTATTATATGATCAATTCCAAGTTCTGTAGATTTTTGTATAGCTAGATCCATAGATTTTGAGTTTGATATGCATTGAGCTAAAATTATTTGATGATCATTTTTGGATACAAACCTGAATTCTTTAAAAGGAAAAATAACTACTGACTTAGCTTTATATTGAACTCTTGCAGAATACTCTTTACCATCCCCATTAAATATTTTAACTTCTTGATTATCTTTTAATCTTAGAACGTTTTTAATATGATTAGATTTATCTTTATCTACATATATATCTTTTTCAATAATAATATTATTATTTAAAAAAACTCTATGTATTTTATTTTGTTGCAGCATCAATAGCGCCCTTAATGACATTAATAACTTTGTCAATTTCTTTCTTTTTTATCACATATGGAGGCATAAAGTAGATAACATTCCCTAGAGGTCTAATTAATACATTATGTTTTAATCCATACTGATATGCTCTGATTCCCCTTCGTTCTTTCCAGTCATAAGGCTTTTTAGTTGATTTATTTTTTACTATCTCTACAGCAGCAATCATTCCATGTTGCCTGATATCGCTTACATGTGGATGATCTTCTAAATCTTGTAAAGATTTTTTAATATATTTCGATACAACTTTATTTTTATGAATCACATTATTTTTTTCAAACAGATCTAAGGATGCATTGGCAGCTGCGCAAGCTATTGGATTTGCTGTATAGCTATGAGAATGTAAAAATGCATTTAATTTTGTATATTCATCATAAAAAGCGTTATATAGTTCATCGGTAGTTAAAATGGTGGATAAAGTCATATAGCCACCAGTTATTCCTTTAGATAGACATATTATATCAGGAGTTATTCTGCTTTGCTCATAAGCAAACATTGTTCCAGTTCTTCCAAAACCTACTGCAATCTCATCAGCTATAAGATGAATATTATATTTATTACATGCTTGTCTGAGTAGTTTTAAATATATTGGATGATACATTCTCATATATCCTGCACATTGAACTAATGGCTCTAAAATCACAGCACATGTCTCATTATGATTTTTCTCAATAGTTTTTAGCATATGATCAAACATTAATTCTGAATGTTGTTTTTCTGTATGTTTATCATTCCTTAAATAGGAATCTGGACTAGGAACAATTATTGTCTCTTTCATTAAACTTTTATAAGTTTTTTTATATAAGTCAATATTACTAACAGATAAAGATCCAAGGGTTTCACCATGATAACTATTTGATAAGGCGATAAACTTCTTCTTTTTCTTGTAACCTTTATTTACCCAATAATGAAAACTCATTTTCATTGCAGCATCAATTGCCGATGAACCATTATCAGTAAAGAAACATTTTTTTATTTTTTTAGGAGAGAGATTTATTAATCTTTCAGCCAAGGTTATTGCAGGCATATGGGTGAAGCCTGCCAATAATACATGTTCTAAATCATTTAGTTGCTTAGTTATCCTGTTATTTATATAAGTATTCGAATGACCAAAAAGGTTAACCCACCATGAGCTAATTGCATCAATATACTTATTATTATCATAATCAGTTAACCAAACACCTTTGCCTTTTTTTATCGGTATTAAGGGGATTTTTTCATGGTCTTTCATTTGGGTGCATGGATGCCATACAACTTTTAGATCTCGATGGATAATAGGAGATCCTTTTTTAGTACAAAATTCTGACATGGTACTTATATATACTTATTAGTGATAGATATTAATATCTATATGTATCTTTTTTATAAGGGCCTTGTGCATTAACACTAATATAGTCTGCTTGTTCCTTTGTTAGCTTCGTTAGTTTTACCCCTAATTTATCTAAGTGAAGTCTAGCAACTTTTTCATCTAGGTCTTTCGGTAAAACATAAACCTTATTTTCATAATTTTTATGATTATTCCATAATTCTATTTGAGCCATAACTTGATTTGTAAATGAACATGACATTACAAAGCTAGGATGACCAGTAGCACAGCCAAGATTTATTAACCTTCCTTCAGCAAGCAATATTATTCTTTTGCCGTCTGGAAATATTATATGATCAACCTGTGGCTTAATATTTTCCCATTGATATTTTTTTAAACCTTCGACGTCGATCTCATTGTCAAAGTGGCCGATATTGCAAACGATTGCTCCATTTTTCATTTTTATCATTTGATCATGATTAATAACATTAAAGTTTCCAGTAGCAGTAACAAATATATCTATTTCTTCAATATAATCATTCATATCTATAACCTTATATCCTTCCATGGATGCTTGAAGCGCGCAAATAGGATCTACTTCAGTGATAAGAACATTTGCTCCAAGTCCTCTAAGAGAGCCAGCTGACCCTTTGCCAACATCGCCATACCCACAGACAACTGCTAATTTACCAGCTATCATAGTGTCTGTTGCTCTTTTAATTCCATCTACAAGTGACTCACGACATCCATATAGGTTATCAAATTTAGATTTTGTAACTGAATCATTAACATTCATAGCAGGCATCATTAGGTCATTATTTTTTTCCATTTCATATAATCGATGAACACCTGTGGTAGTTTCTTCTGAAACACCCAATATGCCCTCAAGAAGATCTTTGTGTTCCTCATGTATAATTCCAGTTAAATCACCACCATCATCTAATAGCATGTTAGGCTTCCATCCTTCAGGACCTTTAATAGATTGATCTATACACCATTTATATTCTTCTTCAGTTTCACCTTTCCATGCAAATACAGGTATATCCTGATCAGCTATTGCAGCAGCTGCATGATCTTGAGTGGAGAAAATATTACATGAGGACCATCTCACATCAGCACCTAGATCAACCAAAGTTTCAATTAGCACTGCCGTTTGAATTGTCATATGAAGACAGCCAATAATCTTGGCGCCTTTGAGAGGCGTTTTACCTTTATATTCTTCTCTAAGTGCCATTAAACCTGGCATTTCAGTTTCAGCAATTTTAATTTCTTTCCTTCCAAACTCTGCCAATGATATATCAGCAACTTTGTAGTCTGTTCCTATTTTTTTAATTTCATCAGTTTTCATAATATTTTCCTATAATTTTAAGACACTCTTTCCTTAAGTATATCAATTTTGTTTGTTTGCTCCCAAGTAAAGTTTTCACCAATTCTTCCAAAATGTCCAAACGCAGCAGTTGGCTGATATTTTCTATTTAATAAATCTAAAGTTTCTGTAATTCCATATGGAGTTAAGTCAAACACGTCACTGATTAAAGATGAGATTGTACTATCCTCATATTTGCCTGTACCAAATGTATTTACAGATATAGATGTTGGCTGAGCTATACCAATTGCATATGATAATTGTATTTCACATTTATCCGCAATTCCAGCAGCAACTATATTCTTTGCAACATATCTTGAGATATATGCTGCAGATCTATCAACTTTAGATGGATCTTTACCAGAAAAAGCTCCACCACCATGTCTAGCCATGCCTCCATAAGTATCCACAATTATTTTTCTACCTGTTAGGCCACAATCGCCCATAGGGCCCCCATCAATAAAATTACCTGTAGGATTTACAAAAATTTTGGTATCAGTATTATGATAGTATTCAGGGATAGTCGGTTTAATTATTTCATCTATAACAAATTCTTTAATTTGTTTTAAATTAATAGTTTCATCATGTTGAGTTGAAAGAACGACAGTGTCAACAGAAACTGGTTTTCCGTTCTCATAAAGGAATGTAACTTGGCTTTTTGCATCTGGTCTCAACCAACTAATTTTATTTTCTTTTAATATTTGAGCTTGTTTTTCAACTAATCTATGAGAGTAATATATAGGTGCGGGCATAAGTACGTCTGTTTCATTAGAAGCATAACCAAACATTAATCCTTGATCTCCAGCTCCCTGACTCTTTTTATCTTTACGATCTACACCCATTTTTATATCAGGCGACTGCTGATTAATCAGTTTAATAATTTCACATTCTTTCCCATTAAAACCTAAATCATTAGATTTATAACCAATATCACATATAACATCACGAAGTTTTTGGTCAAAATCTAGTGGTCTAGAACATGTTATTTCTCCGGCAACTACAATTGAACCTGCTGAATCTTTCTTTCCTTTAGTTAGAACTTCGCATGCAACTCTAGCATCCTTATCAGTTTCAAAGACATAATCAAGTACAGCATCGGATAACTGATCGCTTAATTTATCAGGATGCCCTGGTGATACGCTTTCAGATGTAAATAGATAATTGTTGTTCATGATATTTAAGTTCAAACTAATATATCATTAAATTTAGCTATATTCTAAAAAAATAACTATTTTTTGAAACTTTTTAACAAATCTTTTTCTTCTTTAGTCAGCTTGATACCATCTGAATATTTTTCCAAAATCGCAAAATATCGAGATTCTCTATCCAATCCTTCGTAGTTGTTTAATATTGAGATAATCGTATTTTTAGCTGATTCTTCATCTTTGTAAGTAATCTTATCTGTAGATTGTTTGACAAAAATTTCTTTGATTTCATCATCAGCCTCAAGAAATTTATTCATTTGAAAGTTATTCCCGTTTTTAAATTGGGGAATTAGTTCTAAAATTTTAATGATATTTTTGTCTGTAATAATTTTTATTACTTTTTCACTAAATTGCTCCAGCAGCGCCGGATGTTCTAAGAAAATTGAGAGTAATAAACTATCAGACAAACTTATATTATTATTATCTGATATCAATTCATTATTCATAACGCTTTGCTGTTGATCTTTAAACAAATCTTCCTTAGATAGGTTAGTTAACGATAAAAGCTTTTCTTCAAGTAACTTTTTATATATACCTTTTGGAATTTTTTGTATTAGAGGTATTATATTTCTTGTAAATTTAGTTTTATCTTCAATCTTATTTAAATCTAAATCTTTTAATAAGCTATTAAACATAAAATCTGAGAGGGGAATATGATCATCAATAACTTTTTTAAATGCTTGTGGGTCTTCATTTGATAATTCATCAGGATCTTTGCCATCTTGTATGAAAGAGAATCCAATATTTGTTTCATCTCTTATCTCTGACAAACAATTAGTCATTGCTTTCCATGCAGCCTTTTTGCCTGCAGTATCACCATCAAAACAAAATATGATATTTTTACTATATCTTAACAGTTTAATAATATGTAGTTTTGTAAAAGCTGTACCTAAAGCAGCTACACTGTTACGAAATCCATTTTTATGAAGAGCTACAACATCAGTATATCCCTCAACGATTATTATTTGATCTTTCTTGCTGATATCTTGTTTTGACTCATAAAGCCCATAAACTTCAGCACTTTTATAGAATATCTCTGATTCTGGGGAGTTTATATATTTGGCGTTATCATTCTTATCTAATGCTCGGCCACCAAAAGCAATCGTCTGGCCCAATGTATTCCTTATGGGAAACATAATTCTATTTCTAAATCTATCATATATTTTACCTTTACTCTCAACTAAAATTCCTATACTCAAACCATCTTTAACTTTACTGTCTTTTTTTAAAATATTCGTAACATCATCCCAAGAATCTTTAGCCAGTCCAATTTCAAATATAGTGCTTAAATCATTAGTAATACCGCGACTCTTAAGATACTCAAGAGCTTTGTTATTAGATTTTAGATTTTCTATATACCTTTTTTTTATAGTTGAGTTAATTTGAGAGAGATCTTTTAAGTTTCTACTTTTTTTAGAGTAAGATTTAGGTATTTCCATATTTGCTTGAACAGCAAGTTTCTCTATCGCTTCTATAAACGTCAATCCATCATGCTCTCTCAGAAACTTTATAACATCTCCGGAAGCACCACACCCAAAACAATGATAAAACTGTTTGGTGCTTGAAACATTAAACGAAGGGGTATTTTCTGCATGAAAAGGGCACAATCCTTTATAGCCACTACCATGTTTTTTTAATTGTACAACTGTATTTATAACTTCAACAATATCTATTTTTGACAATAGTTCATCTATGAAAGCCCTATCAAGACTAGTCATTTTAAGCCACTTTTATTATTGAGTTTAACAAATCTTTATAATTAGATGCCTTGGGCTTTACCATTACAAAGTTTTTAACTTCTTTTTTATAATCATTAATTATCTTCTTCGCACTAATGCTTTTTGTATTTTTATAATAAGATTTAAGAATATTAATTAAATAATCTTGATGTTTAGAATAAACTTTATCTGATAAGTCGCTTATTTCTACAGATTGAGAATTAATTTTATTCTTGAAAGAATTGTTTTTATCATATACAAATGCTAATCCTCCGGTCATGCCAGCCCCAAAGTTATTTCCTGTTTCCCCAAGAACTATAACTGACCCGCCTGTCATATATTCACAAGTATGATCACCACTTCCCTCAATGACTGCGGTACATCCTGAGTTTCGCACTCCAAATCTTTCACCAGCAATTCCTTCGGCAAATAATTTTCCTCCAGTTGCACCATATAGACAAGTATTTCCTATTATAATCATCTCATTAGCTCGATCTTTTATTTCACTTGGAGTTTTGATAATAATTTCTCCACCAGCCATACCTTTGCCAACATAATCATTAGAGTCACCAGTTAGTATTATATTAAGACCATCAGCATTCCAGACACCTAAACTTTGACCAGCTGTTCCCTCAAGCTGTAAAGTTATAGGGTTCTTTTTAAGACCATAGTTACCATATAATTTTGCAATCTCTCCAGATACATTCGCTCCAATACTTCTATTAAAGTTTTTTATTTTATATGAGAAAGATTTTTTTTGTTGTTTTTTAACATAAGGCATAACATCCTTAAGTATTTTTTTAGCTAATATAGCTTTGTCAAATGGATCATTTGATTTGGCAGTACAATATCTTTTACTTTTATTATTTATTTTTATTAATAAATCTTTCAAATTCAATTTTCTATGTTTTTCAGTCTGACCTTTTATTTGTTTTAGTAAATCAGTTTTGCCAATGATTTGATCTAATGAGGTAAAACCTAAACTAGCTAAGATCTCTCTCACATCTTGAGCTACAAATTTAAAATAATTAATCACTCTTTCAGGGCTGCCTGAGAAATGATTCATTCTCAAAATCTTATTTTGTGTAGCTACGCCAGTGGCACAATTATTTAAGTGACATATTCTTAAATATTTACAGCCTAACGCGACCATTACAGATGTTCCAAATCCAAAACTTTCTGCTCCTAAGATGGCGCCTTTGATTACATCTAGACCTGTTTTTAAACCACCATCTGTTTGGAGTCTAACTTTATGTCTTAAGTTATTCATCATTAAGGTTTGATGAGCTTCGGTGATACCAAGCTCCCAAGGACTTCCGGCATATTTGACTGATGTTAATGGGCTTGCTCCTGTGCCTCCATCGTAACCAGATATAGTAATCAGATCAGCATAAGCTTTTGTTACGCCAGCAGCAATCGTCCCTACACCAGCTTGAGATACTAGTTTTACAGAAATTAATGCTTTATTGTTAACTTGTTTTAGGTCAAATATAAGCTGGGCCAAATCTTCGATAGAGTAAATATCATGATGTGGGGGTGGTGATATAAGTGTTACTCCAGGAACTGAAAACCTTAGTTCTGCGATCATACTATTAACTTTGTCACCAGGTAATTGACCACCCTCTCCTGGTTTTGCTCCCTGGGCTATTTTAATTTGAATAACTTCTGCATTAACTAAATAATGAGGCGTTACACCAAATCTCCCAGAAGCAACTTGTTTAATTTTTGAGGTTTTATCGCAATTAAATCTTTTCTTGTCTTCGCCCCCCTCGCCTGAGTTTGATCTACCACCTAATGCATTCATGGCTATAGCTAGTGCTTCATGAGCTTCAGGGGAAAGAGCACCTAAAGACATTCCCGCAGTATCAAAACGATGATATAACTTTTGAGCAGGTTCAACATTAGACAGCAGGACTTTTTTAGATTGCTTTTTTAATGATAATAGATCACGAATGAAGCTTGGCTGTCTATTATTAACTAAATCTGAATATTTCTTATAATCATTATAGTCACCAGTCGTAACACATTCCTGAAGCGCCTTAACAACATCAGGATTATAATCATGATGTTCCTCATTATGGACATACTTTAATAGACCGCCAGTTTTAATTTCTTCAGAAATATCCCATGCCATATTTCTATTTTCAATGAGATCATTTTCAATATCAGAAAATCCTGCACCTGACACTCGACTTATAGTATCTTTGAAACAAAGTCCGACAATTTTTTGATCAAGTCCAACAATCTCAAATAGCTGTGCACCTCTATAACTAGATACACATGATATTCCCATTTTAGACATTATTTTCAAAATCCCCTTATTTATTCCTTGTATATAATTTTTTACACAATGACCATATTTGTCTATTGTAATTTTCTTTTTGTTAACCATTTCATTTAAGATTTCAAATGCCATATAAGGATATATAGCTGTGGCACCATACCCAAGTAGTACTGCATAATGATGAGGGTTTCTAACAGAACCTGTCTCAATAATAAGATTAGTATCACATCTTAATCCAGCATCAATCAATTTATGATGAACAGCACCGACAGCCATAGGCGCTGGAATTATTAATTGATTTTTATTGATTTTTTTATCTGATAAAACAATATTTATATTTCCTTTTTTAACACTTCTAATTGCTCTGTCACAAATAGTATTAATGGCTTCTTCTAAATCCAATGACGCCTCATAATTTAGATTTATAGTTATATGAGGATAATTTTTTTGATCAGAATTTAATATCGAGTTGTATGTCTGTCTGTCTAATATTGGAGATTTTAGGATCAATCTATCAGCATGCCTAGAAGATTCCTCAAATAAATTTCTCTCTTTCCCAAAACATACCTCTAATGACATCACACTGGCTTCTCTTAGTGGATCAATTGGAGGGTTTGTTACCTGTGCAAATTGTTGTCTAAAATAATCATATATTGATCTATTTTGAGAGGATAAAACAGGCATTGGAGTATCATCTCCCATAGAACCTGTAGCTTCTTGACCGATCTCGGCAAGAGGAGCTATAATTTCTTTTTCTTCTTCAAATGTAACTGAGAAAGATTTTTTATACATTAACAAATCATTTGATTTAAAATTCAAAGGAAGTTCTTTTTCTGCATTATAATCAGGAACTTTTACAGAATGTTTTTTAAGCCAAGATAAGTATGGATGTCTATCTTTTAGTATATGGTCAATGTCATCTGTTAATAATAATTGACCTTTTTCTGTATCAATTGCCAACATTTCACCTGGAGCTAACCTTCCTTTTTTTATTACATCTTTCTGCTCATAATCATAAACACCTATTTCTGAGGCAAGAGTAACATGCCTATCTTTTGTCATTACATATCTAGCTGGTCTTAAACCATTCCTATCAAGCGCGCAAGCTGCATATCTTCCATCTGTTAGGACAATACCCGCCGGACCATCCCATGGCTCCATATGCATAGAGTGATATTCGTAACAAGCTTTTAAATTCTCATCAATATTCAAATTGTTTTGCCAAGCAGGGGGCATTAGAGTTCTCATTGCTCGGAAAATTCCCATATCTCCGGCAAGAAGTAATTCCAACATATTATCTAATGTGTATGAATCAGAATCTTGTCTGGATATAAGTGGATGAAGTTTATTAAGTTCTGGTAAAGACTCGATATTAAGTTTATTTCTTCGGGCTAAGTACCAATTTCTATTCCCTTGAATTGTATTAATTTCACCATTATGGGCGAGGTATCTAAAAGGTTGTGCTAGTTTCCATTGAGGGAGCGTGTTTGTAGAAAATCTTTGATGAAATACACACATAGACGCTTCCATATTTTTATCTGATAAATCAAGATAAAATTCCTTTATATTACCTGAAACAATCAAACCTTTGTAAGATATAACTTTAGATGAGAGGCTTGGTACATAAAATACATCATCATCAGCTAGTATTTTTTCTGATTGTATTCTAGCTATGTATAATTTTTTTTCAAAATCTGACTCCAGCATTGAATCAGGTGCTGTCACAATAACTTGTTTAATTTCTGGAAGAGTTAGCAATGCATCTTTGCCACAAACTTTTTTATTTATTGGAACATCTCTCCAACCTTTAACATCTAAGCCTTGCTTCCTTAATTGAAAATGAAGAGTTTCTTTACTTTTTTTTAAATTTTTCTTATTTAGAAAAATCGATCCAAATGCATAATTAACACCAAGTTTTATATTTAAATCCAATGCTATTTTCCTGAAAAAAGAATCTGGTTTTTTAATGAGTAATCCACAGCCATCGCTAGTTTTACCATCATCAGAAATAGCTCCTCGATGTGTTAATCGTTCTAATGCTTTAATACTAGTATCTATAACCCAATGAGATGGTATATCATCCATTTGGGTAATGAGCCCAAACCCACAATTATCCTTTTCAAACGAAGGGTCATAAAGACCATTATTTTTTTGTGTGACCTTATTTATCATATCTTCATGATTTTAGCATATTATTTATGCTTTTAGCTCTGAAATGTTTTAACGAATTTTGATATATAAACATTTGTCAATTTATCAGAAACATAGCTATTGCCAATTGATTTGAGGAGAACAAAGTGATTCTTGCCATTTTTTTTCTTCTTATCAAAAGACATGTGTTTCATAATACTTTTATCAGAAATAGATACAGGGATATGTACTGGTAAACCTAATTCCAACAATGTATTTTCTAACAGATTAAACTCGTCTATTTCTAATGAGCTTTTTTCTACAGATATTGCTGCAGCAAAAATCATACCAATACTAACTGCCTCACCATGAAGTATGCCTTTATAGCTCATAGCCGATTCTATTGCATGCCCTAATGTATGACCAAAATTTAAGTGCGCTCTAATATTTGACTCTTTTTCGTCTTTTTCTACAACTACAACTTTCGTCTTAACAGAGACTGTAATTAACTTAAGGAGCTCATCAGATTTTTTTTGCATAATACTTTCAGATTTTTTATTTAGCCATTTTAAAAAAGTCGGATTACCAATTGCCCCATATTTAACTACTTCTGCTAATCCAGAAATGAACTCTTTTTTAGGTAAAGTTTGTAAAAACGTTATATCAATGAATACAGCTTCGGGATGTTTAAAACTCCCAATTAGATTTTTGCCGCTCTTATGATTTATTCCAGATTTACCTCCTATTGATGAATCTACTTGCGCAAGAAGAGTGGTTGGGATATGAATTAGATTTACTCCTCTTAAAAAAGTATCTGCTGCAAAACCAACAAGATCCCCTATAACACCTCCACCTAAAGCAATAATTGTAAGATTTCTATTAAATTTATTTTTAATTAAATAATCATGTATTTTATTTAACGTAGCAGTGTTTTTATATTTTTCACCATCAGGTAGAATCAAAGTTTTCAGATCATAACTTTTTAGAGAGTGTTTAACTTTATTCAAATGAAGCTTTGCAATTTTAGTATTGGTAATTATCACTACATCTTTATGTTTGATATGCTTTGTAATAGCTGATTCATTAAATATATTTTTACCGATATATATAGGTATAGTTTTATTTATTAATTTTAATAATACTTTCTTCATAATAATTTATTTTCTATTTCCTCAACAATAGTACTTTTATCTTTATCAGAGACATCTATTATATAATCTGAAATATTATTATAAATAGGATCTCTCTCATTTTTTAATATTTTAAGTTTTTCATCTAAACCGAAATCTTTTAACAATGGACGATGTTTTCTATATTTTACACGTTTAAGTTGAGTTTCAAGATCAATATCTAAAAAAACTACTAATCCTTTTTCTTTCATAAATTCAATATTTATTTTTTTTAAAATTATCCCTCCACCAGTTGCTATTACATGATTTTTTATTCCGCTTAGTTTAATCAACGCCTCAGTTTCTTTTTCTCTGAATGTTTTCTCACCATATTTTTCAAATATCGTTGAGATATCATGATTACTAATTCTTTCAATCTCATGATCAGTATCAACAAATTGCATTTTGATTTTTTTTGCTAAAAGCCTACCAATAGATGACTTTCCAGAGCCCATAGCTCCAACAATAAAAATATTTCTAGAATCCATAAATCTATTTTACATTATATTTGGGGCTAATGTCGGCAAGAATATCTATCAACATTTTAACTTTATCAGGGTTTATATCAGGTGTAATTCCAGCCCCTAAGTTAAATATATGTCCTGATGGAGCATTATAGTTTTTTAGTATATCATCAACTGCTAAACGCATTTGACTTTCATCTAACTTCAAAACATCTACATCTAGATTTCCTTGAAGAGCAAACTTATTGCCTATTTGCTGTTTTATTAAGCCAATGTTCACAGAAGAATCAACTCCTAAGACATCTAAATCAATATTTTTTAAAATACCAATTTTCTTGCCAGTTTGCCTAACATAATAAATCAATGGAATGTTTTGTATTAAGGAAGATTTAATCTTATCAACATAAGACAAAGAAAATTCTTGATATTGATCATCTTTTAATAATCCACCCCAAGTATCAAATATCATTGCAACATCAATGCCAGATAATATTTGCTTATTTAAATATTTAATACTTATATCAGTTAGAAGGTTTAAAATCTTATGTAGCAGAATCGGATTACTTTTTAACATTCCTAAGATGTTTGTAAATTGTTTAGAAGAGTTTCCTTCAACAATATATGTTGCTACAGTCCATGGGCTTCCTATAAAACCTATTAATGGCTTTTTTCCATTTAATTCATTTTTAAGCAATTTAATTGTATTAAAAACATAATCTAGATTATCAACATCATATGCACCGATATTTAGTGAATTTAAGTCTTTTTCAGATCTTATTGTTCTATCGAACACAGGCCCTTTATTCTCTATAAAACTTAACTTAATTCCTAACATTTCTGATATGACTAATATATCTGAAAATACAATTGCACTATCAAGTGAAAATCTTTTTAAAGGTTGAAGAGTTATCTCGCATGCGAGCTCAGGGTCTTTAACTAAGCTTATAAACCCCCCAGCTTTGTTTTTTAAGTTAATATATTCAGGTAGATACCTGCCAGCCTGTCTCATTATCCAAATCGGTGTTCTTTCGATAGGTTTATTTTTAATGGCTCTTAGAAAAAGATGATTATGCGTTAGCGACATTCAATTCCTTTTTAACTTTTTCATTAAGATACTTACTTATTCCTTCAGCTGCATTTCTTCCTTCAAAGACTGCAGTAACAACAAGATCAGATCCTCTAACCATGTCGCCACCAGCAAAAATCTTCGGGTTATTAGTTTGATGAGAATATCTTGATTTGCTATTTATAAGAACTCTTCCAATATCATCTATTTTAACTTTATTTTTTGTTAACCATGCTGGAGGATTAGGTCTAAATCCAAATGCCATAATAACTCTATCAGCTTTGATTATTGTTTCAGAACCTTCTATCGGTACAGGTATTTCTCTACCTCTAATATCTGTTTTCTGAAGTTTTGTTTTAATAAATTTAACTCCCTCAACTTTTTTATCTCCAATAATTTCGATAGGCTGCATATTCCATAAAAAATTAATACCTTCTTCTTTACTGTTTTTAACTTCTCTTTTTGAACCTGGCATATTTTCTTCATTTCTTCTGTAAGCACAATATACTTTTTTAGCTCCTTGCCTAATAGCTGTTCTATTGCAATCCATGGCTGTATCACCACCGCCTAATACTAAAACTCTTTGGCCATGCATATCTATATATTCATTATTTTCTGATTTCATTAGTCTTCTTATATTAGAATTTAAGTAAGGTAATGAATCATATACACCATCTAGACTCTCCCCCCTAAATCCACCTTTCATATAGGTATATGTTCCCATACCAATAAAAACCGCATCATATTCTGATGACAACTCATCAAATGTAATGTCTTTACCAATTTCAATATTTAACTTAAATTCGACGCCCATACCCTCAAGAATTTTTCTTCTTTTGAGGACTATCTCTTTATCTAACTTAAATGGAGGTATGCCAAATGTTAAGAGTCCACCAATTTCTTCATATTTATCATATACAATTGACTTGATTCCTTTTCTTGCTAAAACATCCGCACATGCAAGACCAGCTGGACCTGCACCAATAATGCCAACTTTGAAATTAGTAGGAATTATATTCGATAGATCTGGTTTCCAGCCTCTTTTTAGAGCTTCATCTGTTATATATTTCTCTATACTGCCAATCGTAACAGCACCAAAACCATCGTTTAACGTACATGCGCCCTCACACAATCTATCTTGTGGACAGATTCTGCCACATATTTCGGGTAGCGAGTTAGTTTGATGAGATAGATCAGCTGCTTCTAGTAGTCTGTTATCAGCAATTAATTTTAACCATTGAGGAATAAAATTATGAACAGGACATTTCCATTCACAATATGGATTACCGCATTCTATGCATCTCCCAGATTGTTCACTTGCCTGTTTTATACTATAGTGAGCGTAAATTTCTTTATAATTTTTTAACCGTTTATCCGCAGGAGTCACCTTGGGATCCATGCGCTTAAGTTCTAGAAATTGAAGGTTTTTATCCATAATAAACTCAAATTATACTATATATATCGGCCATATGACTAGTGGAATCAGAGTTATATCATTGAATATGATTATGATGACAATAATTGTTTAACATGTTTGCTCACTAAGCTCATATCAGCATTATCACCATGATTTTTTTTAACATCTGCCATGACTTTACCTATATCTTTAACTGTGGTTGCTTGACAATTAATTATCGAATTCTTAACTGCATCAATAATGTCAGCTTCAGAAATCTCTTCAGGTAAGTATAGTTTTATTATATCCATTTCTTTTTTTTCTTGGGATGCCAATTCATCTCTTCCGGCCTTAGTAAATTGATCAAATGATTCTTGATTTCTTTTAATAACTTTTTTAAGAACTTGTATTGTTTCTGATTCCGATAGTTCTATATTTTTATCTTTTTCTAATTGTTTAATAAAGGACTGAGCAAACCTGATAATTTCAACTTTATCTTTTTCTCCAGATTTCATGAATCTAACTAGATCGCTTTGTATTTTTTCTTTAGTAGTCTGATTTGGCATCAAAGTTTAGAATTTTTTATATGGAGGCTTCTTTCTAATCGCAGTCATGCTAACTTTTCTTTTATGCCTCTTAGTTGCTGCTGCAATTTTTCTTTTTCTCATAGCTGTAGGTTTTTCATAGAACTCACGTCTGCGGGTTTCAGTTAAAATACCTGCTTTTTCACAGCCTCTTTTGAATCTTCTCAATGCTATTTCAAATGGCTCATTTTCTCTAATTTGTACACTTGGCATATATTTATTTAAAATAGTTTATAATGGCGTAATATTACTTGATTATATTAATAAAGCA
>MDSV01247318.1_pt1 | contig 25561 bp, 23 predicted proteins | sample 810851 | NCBI WGS metagenome assembly MDSV01 (sample SAMN05326640, study PRJNA326480) | marine metagenome | isolation source: seawater | place: Atlantic Ocean: North East | collected 2012
TGCCTGTCTTGCTACTTTACCTGTTTCTAAACTTATTTTTTTTCCTGCTACTTCTATTTCCTTCTTGTGTACTTTAAACATCTATTTCCTTAAATTTAATTTGGTTAATACATTCTTATATGAATCTAATTTATTTCTCTTTAAATAATCCAATAATTTTTTTCTTCTATTTACTGCTCTTAACAACCCAACAGAAGAATGCTTATCTTTTTTAAATTGCTTTATATGCTTTGAGAGATATTCGATTTTCTCAGTGAGTAAAGCTATTTGAACTTCAGAAGAACCAGTGTCTTTTTCATGTATTGCTAATTCTTTTGCTTTTTTTATCATCTTATTTTCCTATTTATTTATTTGTTTGTTTTATTAATTTTTCAATTTTTTCTGCATATTCAAAGGATTCGTCTTTTGCAAAAATAATTTTTGGTAAAAATTTAATTGTAATTTTTTTCTTTAATGCATTTCTGATTAAAAAAGAAAACTCCTTTAATATTTTTATTTTTTCTTCTGCATTTTCTCCACCCAAAGGTAATACAAATGCTTTGGCTATTTTAAGATCTTGACTCATTTTTACTTCTGTTACAGTAATTGCATTTGTTTCTATTGGTACTTTAGCTTCATTTCTTACAAAAATCATTCCTAATGATTGTTTAATCATTTCTCCAACTCTTAATTGTCGTTGAGAAATTGGTTTACCTAATTTAGAACTCATTATATCATTCTTTCAGTTGATGTAGAAGTAAAGACCTCTATTAAGTCTTTTTTTTGATAATCATTAAAATCTTTAAGTGTTATTCCACATTCTAATCCTGCAGCTACCTCTTTAGCTTGATTTTTTTCTCTAAAAATTGTCCCAATTTTACCATTATAAACTATACTACCATCTCTTATTATTCTTGCAAAAGAGTCACTTTTTATTTCTCCATCTATTACTTTTGATCCAGCAACTTTTCCAACTTTAGATACCTTAAATATCTCCAAAACTTCAGCAGTACCAATTATTTTTTCCTCAATATCAGGGGTTAACAGACCTGACATTTTCTTTTTAACAAAATCTAATGCCTCATAAATTATATTAAATGAAGAAATTTTAATTTTTTCTACTTCTGCCATTTTTTTTGCTTCTTTGCTCGGTTTAACATTAAATGCTATTATGACTGCATTTGAAGCTTTTGCTAAAGAAATATCTGTTTCTGTGACCATTCCAATATCAGATAAAATTATTTTTGATTTAACTTCATCATGCTTAATTTGACTAATTGCACTTTTTATAGCTTCAGATGATCCATGAACATCGGATTTAACAATAATATTTAATTCTTTAGATAATTCATTTTTAAATGCAGATTCTTGAGTTGCAAAGCTTAAAGGGTTCTTTCCATGTTTTGTTTCTTCTATTCTAGTATCTGCTAATGATTTAGCCTCTTTTTCACTATCTAAAACTAAGAAATCATCCCCTGCTTTTGCAGCTCCATTGATACCAAGAATTTCTACTGGAGAAGCAGGTAATGCTTCATTAATTGCTTTTCCTAAATCATTAATTATTGCTCTTGTTTTTCCCCATCTTAGTCCACTAACAAAAAAATCTCCTTTTCTCAATGTTCCAGAAGTAATTATAATTGTTGCTACAGGTCCTCTCCCTATATCTATTTTTGATTCAAGTACTACTCCTGAGGCTTTTGACTCAAAATTTGTTTTTAAATCTAATATTTCTGATTGCAATACTATAGATTCGACAAGCTTATCTAAATTCATTTTAGTTTTAGTTGAAATTTCAACCATTAATGTATCACCTGATAATTCCTCAGCTATTAACTCATGTTCTAATAATTGATTTTTAATTTTTTGTGGATCTGACTCAGGAAGATCACACTTATTAATAGCTACAACAATTGGGACTTTAGCAGCTTTTGCATGTTTTATTGACTCAATTGTTTGAGGTTTAACTCCATCATCTGCAGCAACCACTAGTACTACTACATCAGTTAGTTTTGATCCTCTCGCTCTCATTTCGGTGAAAGCGGCATGACCAGGTGTATCTATAAATGTTAATTTATTAGATTTATGTTCAATTTGATAAGCCCCTATATGTTGAGTTATACCTCCAAATTCTCCTGATACTACATTTGTACTTCTTAAAACATCTAAAACTGAGGTTTTGCCATGATCTACATGACCCATTACAGTAACTATTGGTGGTCTATTTTTTAAATTTTCTGATCTAGAGTCTTTTATTTTTTGAACAATTTCTTCTGCCTTAGTTTCTCTAATTGGTTTATGTCCAAATTCTTTAACAATATATTCAGCTGTATCTGCTGCTAAACTTTGATTTATTGTTACAGTAACACCCATTCCTAATAAAAATTTTATTACTGATGCCGATTGCTCTGCCATTCTGTTAGCTAATTCCCTTACAGTAATTGCTTCTGGAATATTTATATCTCTCTTAATCGGCTTTAAATTTTCCTTAATCTCTTCTTTTGTTAAATCTCTATTTTCTTTTTGCCTTGCCCTTTTAAGAGAAGCTAAACTTCTTGATCTAGTCTCAATTTCATCACTTAGAGCTCTAGATACTGTAAGCTTTAATTCTCTTTTTTTAGATGATGTTTTTCCTTTTGAATCTTTGGGAAATATTTCTCCTTTTATTCTTCTAGTTGCACGTTGCTCAGCTAATTTACGTTTTTCAAAATCATTTGTAATTTGTGGGGCGGGTTTTGAAAAAACTGTTGATCTTGGTGTTGAAGGATTATTATTTCTAAAATTATTATTTTGAGAACTTCTTAAAGGTGAAGATCTATTAAAAGAACTCCTATTAGCAAATCTATTTGGTTTTTTTTCTATAACTACTGAGTTTTTACCTTGAGTTTTAGCAAATTCAATATTTTCAATTGATTTTTTGGCAATTCCAGAAATTGTTAGTTTTATTTTTTTGTTTCCCATATCTCATCACTCAATCTTTATAAATTTTTTTTCTTGCAGACATTATTAATTCGTCGGATTCGCTCTTTGATAAAGCAAAATCTTCTAAATAACCCTTAATTTTTATTCTTTCACCTTTAACAACGTCAAAACCACCTGTTAATTCATCTGAAGCTAAGTCAGCAAAGTCTGATAATTTTAAAATATTTTGCTCTCCTAATGTAACAAGCATACCTGGTGTTAATCCTTCATGACTAATTAGTTCGTTCTCCAAACCTAATTCTTTAATTCTTTTTGAAATTTCTTCTTGATCTTTTTGGTAAAATTCCTTTGCTCTTTCAATTAATGCTTTAGCTGTTTCATCCTCAATTCCTTCAATTTTTACTAATGACTCAATTTTACTATCTTTAATATCATCTATTGATGAGTAACCTTCTGCCACAAGTAATTGTCCCAATGTTTCGTCTAATTCTAAATTTTTTACAAAATTTTCTGTTTTTTCTTTAAATTCTAATTGTCTTTTTTCAGAGTCCTCTTGATCAGTCATTATATTAATTTCATAATTAATTAATTTTGTTGCCAATCTAACATTTTGTCCTCTTCTACCTATTGCTTTACTTAAGTTTTCTTCAGTTAAAATAACATCAAGTTTTCTTGAAATATTATCTATATTAACTCTTTGGACTTCAGCTGGTGATAGCGCATTAGAAACTACTATAGCTGGATCTTCTGACCAATTAACTATATCTATTTTTTCTCCCTGCAATTCATTTACTACAGCTTGAACTCTACTTCCTCTCATTCCTACACATGCTCCAACTGGATCTAGAGAGTTATCAATAGCCTTAACACAAATTTTTGCTCTGCTACCTGGGTCCCTAGCTGATGATTTAATTTCAATTAAACCATCATAAATTTCTGGAACTTCTTGTATAAAAAGTTTTTCCATAAATTTCGGGTGAGCCCTTGATAAAAAAATTTGTTGACCTCTTGGTTCTCTTCTTACATCATAACAATAAGCTTTTATTCTATCTCCAGTTTTAATATTTTCTCTTGGAATTAGTTCATTTTTTTGAATTATTGCTTCTGCTCTACCAAGATCTACTACAACATTTCCAAATTCTAAACGTTTTATTATTCCGCTCAAAATTGTATCTTTTTTATCAATAAAATCATTATATTGTCTTTCTCTTTCAGCTTCTCGAACATTAAAACTTATTACTTGTTTAGCTGTTTGCGCTGCTATCCTACCAAAGTCAAATGATGGTAGGATTTGTAAAATTTCATCTCCAATTTTTTTTTCTTTATTATGTTCATTTAAATTAATTGCATCTTTTAAACTTATTTCAGTGTTAATATTTTCTGGTTTTTCAACAACTATTAATTTTCTAAATATCTCAATATTTCCACTGTCTCTGTCGATTTGAACTTTAATTTCATTTTCTTGACCAAATTTTGATTTAGCTGCTTTAGCGATTCCTGTTTCCATAGAATTAATAATTAATTCTTTATCTATCGATTTTTCTAATGCAACTGCTTCAGCAATTCTTATTAGTTCTAATTTATCAGCTCTTTTATTTAACATATTTTCTTACTTCCAAAAAAAAATGGGCCGAGGCCCATTTTGAAATTTCAATAATGTGAGATGAATATATTTACTTTTTTCTAATTTTCAACTTATTACTTGCTAAAAACCTCTTTTTTGTCAGTTTTTTCCCATGAAAATGACCCATCCGACTCTGGATCTCTCCCAAAATGACCATAGGCAGCTGTTTTTTCATATATTGCTTTATTTAAACCAAGCATCTCTCTTATACCTCTTGGACTTAAATCAAAATTTTCACTAATTAATTTTTCTACATGTCTATTTTTTTCTTCATCATTATCAAAAAGATCAACATAAATTGATAATGGTTTAGATACACCTATCGCATAAGCTAATTGTATTAAACATTTATCTGCAATTTTTGATGCAACAACATTTTTAGCTAAATATCTAGATGCATACGCTGCAGATCTATCAACTTTTGTTGGATCTTTTCCAGAAAAAGCTCCTCCACCGTGTGGTGCAGCACCACCATATGTATCTACAATAATTTTTCTTCCTGTTAATCCACTATCGCCATCAGGTCCACCAATAACGAAATTACCTGTTGGATTAACATAAATTTCTTTATCATCTAATCCATTAATTAAACTTTTTGGTATAGATTTTTCTATATAAGGTTTTACTAACTCTCTAACTTGTGATTGATTTACATCAGGCGAATGTTGAGTTGAAACAACAACAGACTTTACTGAATGTGGCCTGCCATCTTTATACTCAATTGTAATTTGACTTTTCGAATCTGGCTCAATATTTTTAAGTTTTCCAGATTTTCTATCTTCTGCCATTAATCTCAATATTTTGTGAGAATAATGAATTGGCGCTGGCATTAAAACATCTGTTTCGTTACATGCATAACCAAACATTATTCCTTGATCTCCAGCTCCTTCGTCTTTATTTCCTGAAGAGTCTACCCCCATAGCAATATCAGCAGATTGAGAATGTAGATGACATTCAACTTCAGTCGCTTCTTTCCAGGTAAAACCATCTTGATCATAACCAATATCCTTAATGCAATTTCTTACTTTAGAAATTAATTCATCCTTATTAATTTCAGGACCTCGAGTCTCTCCTGCTAAAACCACTTTATTCGTAGTTGTTAATGTTTCGCAAGCTACTCTTGATTGTGGCTCTGACCCTATATAAGTGTCTACAACCATATCAGATATCCTGTCGCAAACTTTATCTGGATGTCCTTCCGATACCGACTCACTAGTAAATAAATAATTTTTTTTCATTGTTTCCCTTTTTTTTTGTAAATTAAAAAAATCAAAATAATATAAATTGAAACGAAATAAAAGAATATCTTGTTACCATATTTTGTAAAAAAAGTTTGTTTTAAAAGAATATATTGAGTTATTTCGATAACTCCCTTGTGGGTTGATGGAATTTTATTAATAATTTGACCATTTGCATTTATATATGCTGAAATACCATTATTTGTAGACCTGATAACATTTTTACCTTCTTCAATAGCACGAAAAACTGAATGGGAAAAATGTTGATATGGTCCGATTGAGTCTCCAAACCATCCATCTTCTGAAATATTAATTATAAAATTAGTATATTTTGAACCAATTGAAATTTTTCCTGAATAAATGATTTCATAACAAATTAACGGAATAAAACTAAAATTATGTTCATTTATAAAAATCAATTTTCTACTATTTCCACGGCTAAAAGACTCATAACCTTGAGTAACTTTTTTAAGACCAAATTTTTTTAAAAATTTTTCAAAAGGTAGGAATTCACCAAATGGAACTAATTTATTTTTTTTATATATATGTAATAAGTTTAACTTATTATCTAAAACAACCATGGAATTATAAGTTAAAATTTTATTATTTACTAATTCTTCAGAATTAATTCCCATTATTATCAAGTCTTTATCAGAAAAATTGTTTTCAAATAAATTTTTAAAATTATTCAAATAATTAAGACTAACTCCTGGCAAAACACCTTCTGGAAAGACATATATAGTGTTACCAGAATTACTTGTTTTGCTAAGATCAATTAATTCTTCTATTATATTATATTTATTACTATTATCAAAAAATCTATCTATAGATATTTTTGGAGAAACAACTTTTATTTTAAAATTTTTAAAGTCAGAATAATATTTTTTATTATTTTTAATTTTAAATGAACCATATAAATTGTTAATAATTAAAATTAAACATATACTAATAACAATAAATATTTTTAAATTAATATTTTTTGTAAAAAATATTAATAATGGAAATAAAAAAATAGTTATAGAAATAAGATTTAAAGAATATGTTCCAATTATTGATAAAATTTGTATTGAATTTAAATAATTGGTCAAACTATAAACAATTAAGTTCCAAGGAAAACCTCCTAAAATAAAACCTCTTAAAAATTCAATAATTGAAAAAATTAGAGCAAAAATTAATATAGATAAAAATGAGTTTTTTAATTTAAAACTTCCAATAATTAAAGTTGAAAACCCATAAAATAGTGCAAGAAAAGAAGGAATCAAAATTAATGCAAAAGGAATAAATATTTTAAAATTATCCTCGAAAGTTAGCGAATAAACAATCCAATAAATATTAGATAAAAAATATCCAAATCCAAAAAACCAACCTAATTTAAAGTTTTTCCATTTTACTTTTGCTTCATTAATTTTGATTAATAAATATAAAAATATTGGAAATGTTAAAAAATTTAAAAATACAAAGTTATATGGTGGAAGACTAAAAGAAGAAATAATACCTAAAATAAATGGTAAAAAATAGTAGTACACTTTTTTATTAATTTTAATGATCAATTTTTTTATAAAAATAATTTAATGTTAAGTCTTCTAATTTTTTCATTTTTTTATAATCTTTTATTTTTTTATGATCATAGCCTAATAAATGTAAATAACCATGTATCCAGATTTTATCAAATTCAAAAAAAAAAATTGATTTTTTTGATCTTTCATTAATTATTTCATAACTAATAGCAATATCTCCCAAATATGTATTATTTTTTTTTTCTGTTTTGCTATTTAATGGAAAAGACAAAACATCTGTTGGTTTATTTTGTTTTCTAAATTTTTTATTTAATCTAAGCATATTTTTATTTTTAGTTAATAAAATTGTAAAATTTTTAGATTTTTTTTTATAAAAATTTATTTTATTTAATTTATAAATTTTTTTTTTTATGTAATTTTTTGGATTTTTAAGCCTTTTTTTCCAAAGATAATGATCTGAAACAACATCTACATTAATCATTACTTTGATCTGAATAAGCTTTAACTATTTTTGAAACTAAAGGATGTCTAACAACATCTAATTGATCAAAGTCTATAACTGAAATTTCATTTAAATGACTTAATAATTTCTTGGATCTATGTAAACCAGATAAATTTTTATTTGGTAAGTCTATTTGAGATGGGTCTCCATTAATAACTATTTTAGAATTTTCTCCTATTCTTGTAAGAAACATTTTTATTTGTGTGTCAGATGCATTTTGAGCTTCATCTAGAATTGCAAATGAATTTTTTAATGTTCTCCCTCGCATAAATGCTAAAGGAGCAATTTCTATATCGCCAATTTCAATCATTCTCTGAATTTTTTCAAAATGAAAAAGATCATATAACGAGTCGTATAATGGTCTTAAATATGGATCTACTTTTTCTTTCATATCGCCAGGCAAAAATCCCAATCTCTCACCTGCTTCAACCGCAGGTCTTGATAAGATGATTCTTTCTATTTTTTTATCCAACAACATAGTTAGGGCAACTGCAACTGCTAAAAAAGTTTTTCCTGTCCCTGCAGGTCCAGCAGAAATTATAATATCTTTTTGTCTTAAAGCTCTCACATATTCTTTTTGTCTTTCAGATCTTGGAATTACGGATTTTTTGGGAGTTTTAATAATTTCAGAAATATTTATATTCGAATTTTTAATTTTTTCATTAATCATAAATTTATCCAAGGAAGAAATTATATCTTTTTTTTCAATTGTTCCATTAATAATAAATTGTTCTGACAAAAATTGTATTGCATTTTTAATTATTTCATTCTTTTCTGGGCTAGATTTAATTAAAATTGAATTTCCTCTAGAATATAAGTTTATTTTTGTTATTTTTTCTAATTCTTTTAAATTTTTATTAAACTCACCAAGAACTCCCATTAACAAATTATTATCCTGAAAAATAACACTTAGAGAATTATTATCAGAATATACAAATTTTAAAGTTGAATTAATTTTTATTAAAGCTGAATTATCCAATTTTTAAGCTACCTTTTTATTTTGATCTAATTTTATTCTACCAAATAAAGTATTTTTATTACTGCTTGTTATCTCTACTTTGACTATTTTTCCAACATATTGGAAATTTCCATCAAATATAACTGGAGTCATATACTCTGTTCTGCCAAATAACTTAATTTTATCCTTCATTTGATTTTCAACTAAAACTTCTACTACTTTTTTTTCTAATGTTTTGTTTCTATCAATTTGTATTTTAAATAATTCATTTTGAATAATTTTTAATCTATTATCAGTAATACTTTTTTCAATTGTTTTTAGTTTAGATGCAGTTGTTCCTGGTCTAGGGCTAAAAATAAAAGAAAAAGAATTAATAAAATTTAACCTTTTTACTAAATTTAATGTTTCAGAAAAATCTTTCTCTGTTTCGCCTGGGTAACCAATTATAAAATCGCTTGAAAATTTAATGTTATTATTAATATTTTTAAGTTTTTCATAAATTGACAAATAAGTTTCAATATTATGCTTTCTATTCATTAATTTTAAAATTTTGTTTGAACCAGATTGTATTGGTAAATGAATTAGTGGCATTAATTTTTTTGAAGTTTTATAGCAATTAATTAAATCATCTGTCATATCTCTAGGGTGAGATGTGGTATAACGAATTCTTTCAATCTCAGAAAATTTATCTAATTCTAAGATTATATCAGACAATCTATATATTTTATTACTTTTTTTAAAAGAATAAGCATTAACGTTCTGACCAATAAGTATAATTTCTTTTGTACCATTATTAATGAGTTGTTTTGCTTCATTAATTATTTCATTAAATGAACGTGAATATTCTGGTCCTCTGGTGTATGGAACAACACAAAATGTACAAAATTTATCACATCCTTCTTGAATTGTTAAAAAGGATGAAACATTACTATCTTTATTTTTTAATTTATTTAAGTAATTAAATTTCTCAATTGTATCAAATTCAGTTTCTTCTTTTTTTTTTTTAAATTTAACATGATTTAAAATAGTATCATTAATCTTATGATAAGACTGTGGACCAATTACAATGTCAATATAAGGTTCTCTAGCTAACATTTCTTTATTTTCTGCTTGTGCAACACATCCAGCAATTATAACTATAGGTTTTTTTTTTGATCGAAAGATTTTTTTTACTCTTCCTATTTCATGATAAACTTTTTCTTTTGCCTTATCTCTAATATGACAAGTATTTAATATATAGCAATTTGCATCTTCATAATTTTCTGTTTTTTCATAACCAATCTTTTTAACTGAATCAAATATACGATTTGAGTCATATACATTCATTTGACAACCAAATGTTTTAATAAATACTTTTTGTTCCATCAATTTAGATTTTTTTCTTTATTCCATATAACTCAAGTTTATGGTCAACTAGTTCATATCCATACTTTTCGGCAACTTTTTTCTGTAATTTTTCTATTTCATCATCAACAAATTCAATAATTTCACCTGACTTAATATCAATTAAATGATCATGGTGACCTTCATTAAGTTCCTCATATCTGGCTTTGCCACCTTTAAAGTCATGTTTGGCTAATATTCCAGCTTCTTCAAATAATTTTACTGTTCTATAAACAGTTGCAATACTTATTTTCTTATCAATTAATGATACTCTTTTATAAAGCTCATCAACATCTGGGTGATCCGTAGATTCAGACATAACTTTAGCAATAACTTTTCTTTGCTCAGTTAGTTTTACACCTTTATCAATACATTTTTGTTCTATTGAATCTTTCATAATACATTTTAACTCGAATAAAGTGGATTAATCAAATTTTTAATTAATTTTCCTTTTTTATACAAATCTATTATGCTCCAGTAGTTATTATTTTTAATATTACTAGTATTAAACCCATATAAATTTAACTTATTAGTAACAGACAAAGCTTTTGCTACAGATATGGAAGTTCTAATCCCTGAGAATTTTCCTGGTCCTTGATTTATGAATATATTATCTAATGTTGCTAATTTTATATTATTTTTATTAAAAAAATCAAATAATAACATAGAAAATTTTTCATTATTATTTTTACTAGCATCAAAAGATTTATTATAAGAAATATTATTAAAGTGTGAAAAAAAATTTATTTTATCTTTTGTTCCATCTATGACTAAAAAGTTCATTATTTTTTTTATTTTTATTTTTTATATAACAAATTTATTTGCTGAAAATAACAGATATTCAAACTTAGATAAAGGAATTGTATCATTAATGTATCATAGATTTAATGAAGATAAATATCCATCAACAAACATACAAATGGATATTTTTAAAGAACATATAAAAATAATTGAAAGTTTAAATATAAATTTTATAAATCCAAAAAATTTAAATCTAGAATTAAATAAAATACATTCTAAAAAATCTATTTTGTTAACTATTGATGATGGCTATTCTTCTTTTTATAATTATGCTTGGCCTTATTTAAAAAGTAAAAAAATTCCATTTATTTTATTTATTTCAACACAACAAGTGGGAAAAGTTGGTTATATGAGTTGGAAACAAATAAATGAAATTCAAAATAGCAATATAGGTGAGATAGGAAATCATAGTCATACTCATGACTATCTTGTCCACTATGATGAAAAATCAATTAAAAGCGATATAGATAAAGCTATAAATATTTTTGAAAATAGATTGGGACATAACCCAAAATATTTTTCATATCCTTTTGGAGAATATAGTTTAAATTTTATAAATATAGTAAAAGAAAATTTTGAATTTGCTTTTGGACAACATTCAGGTGTAATTGATTTATCAAAAGATAAATACCAATTATCAAGATTTCCAATTAATGAAAAATATGGAGATTTAAAAAGATTTAAATCAATAATTAGTTATTTACCTTTTTATTATAAATCTATTTATCCAAGTGAAAGGTATATAAATGATGAAAATAATCCTCCGGATTTAAAAATAGAATTTTTTTCGAAACAAAAAAATATTGATAAAATGACCTGTTATTCAAATCAAGGAAATAAATGGAGATTATTATCTGTTAAAAATAAACTTATAATTAATGAAGGCGAAGTCTATAAGATACTATTAAAAAAAATTCCAGAAAAATTTATTAATAAAAGAGGAAGAGTGAATTGTTCTTTAAATGATTCAGAGGGTTGGAGATGGTTTGGAATTCAGTTTGTTCTTTCAGAAAATTAAATTAAGTTTTTTAATTTTATACTTGTAGGTAATAATTTTACATCATCAAAATCCTTTAATGAATTTTGTTTTATTATTTTTTTAAGTATTTCAGTATATTCTAAACCTGTTGCAGCATACTTATCTAAGGAATTCGCTAAAATTAAACTATCTAATTTTTCATTATTATCTCTTGCTTCAGCTCTCAATTTTCTAAATATTTTATAACTTGGATGAGTATTTAAGTTTCTTTGATAAGCTTTAATAGAAGCTTGTAAAATTTTAAATTTCATAACTTTATGATTTTTGTCACTATCAGCAGCTAATGGTTTTAAACCTTCGCCAGAAAAGGTCCATTGACCAAATAAAGCATTCCCCTCTTGTGCAAATCTTGATGTACCCCATCCAGTTTCTTTCGCTGCTTGAGCTATTGTTAAAGAAATAGGAACTTCATCCATCCTGATTTTTAATGTTAATAAATCTTTATTTTTAACACCATATTGTTTAAATTTATTATTCAACCAATTTAATTCAGATTTTGAGTTGCTATTTTTATTTAAAATAACAAAAAGTTTTTTTCTATCTATTTTAATTTGATTATTTTCTTTTAAAATTAGTGGAAGAACTATTTGTATGAATAAATTTTTTCTCTCTTTTGTATTCTGTATCATTTTCATTTCATTTGGAAGTAGTTCTAAACTAATAGGTTTAACTAACTTATTTTTTCTTACATCCTCTAAATTATAATTTGTATCTCGAAATAATTGATTAATTGTAGATGCACTTAACCTAACAGTTGACTTAGTGGTTTCTTCATATTGAAAAATATCCTCAAAAATTTTATTATTATCTAATTTTTTTTTTTTTTCTTCAACGCTCTTGTTTTGGCTTGTCAATAATTTTTCTAATTTAACTTTTGAATTATTTTTAATTTCAAATGATTTTAGTTTTAAATTATTTTTAATATTCAATATCTGTGGACTAATAATAAAAAAAGAAATAATCAAAAAACTACATAAACTTGTATAAAAAAAACTTTTAAAAGTATTATTTGAATTAAGCTGATTACTTTTTTTAAATAATTCTAAACCTTTTTTATTCAAATATTTTCTTGCTTCACTTATTTTATAAGAATTTTTTTTTATAATCATAAAATTCTATTGAATTGCTATTACTTCCTTAACATCAGGAATATAATGGCATAATAAATTTTGAACTCCTTGTTTTAAAGTCATCGTAGAACTAGGACATCCTGAACAACTTCCTTGAAGTTGAACTTTCACTATACCATTCTTAAACTCTTTAAATTTTATATCTCCACCATCTTTAGCAACTGCAGGTTTAATTTTCGTATCTAAAATTTTGATTATTTGTTTTTCAATTTCTAATAAATTTTCTTCTTTATCATTATTCTCATTAATTTTTTTATCAATTACATATTCATTTCCTGAATTATAAAATTCATTAATTAATGAAATTACAATATGTTTTATATCTTCCCAATCAGTATTTTGATTTTTATTTACAGAAATAAAATCCTTTCCTAAAAATACCCCTTGAACTCCATTAATTGAAAGAATGTTTCTAACCAATTCATTATTTAAATTATCCTTTTTAGTTATTTCATAAGAACCGCTATTTGAAACATTTTTGCCTGGCAGAAATTTTAATGAATTAGGATTTGGTGTAGATTGAGTTTGAACAAACATAGTATAGATATAGTTATTAATAAAATAAGTTAAAGTTAATATTTTAAATATCTTTAAAAACCAACTAAATCTTTAATTTTTTTTATTTTTTTCGACGCTAGGTTGTTCGCTTTTTGAGATCCATTATCAAGTATTTTGTCTAAATACACCTCATCCTTCAAAAGTTCAGTTATTTTTTTTCCTATTGGATCAATTTTGTCAGCTAGTAATTCTGATAATTTAGATTTAAATTCAGAAAAATTTTTTCCTTCAAAGTCAGATTTAATTTTATCTATACTTTCATTTGAAATACTAGAATAAATACCTAGTAAATTTTTAACCTCTGGTCTTTTTTCTAAATCATCATTTAGAGCAGGCATTGGCAAAGCATCAGTTTTTGCTTTTTTTATCTTATTAATAATTAAATCTTTATTATCAGTTAAATTAATTCTGCTTAAATCTGAAGGATCTGACTTGCTCATTTTTTTTAAACCATCTTTTAAACTCATAATCCTTGCAAAATTTTTCTGTATTAACGGTTCAGGAAGTTTAAAAAATTCTGGTTCATTAAAATCGTTATTAAATTTCTGGGCTATATCTCTGCATAATTCTAAATGTTGTTTTTGATCTTCACCAACTGGGACATGAGTTGTGTCATAAAGTAAAATATCTGCTGCCATTAAAACAGGATATACATATAAACCAACACTTGCTTTTTCTTTATCTTTTCCTGCTTTTTCCTTAAACTGTGTCATTCTACTAAGCCATCCCATTCTAGAAACACAATTTAAAATCCAGGCAGTTTCTGCATGAGCTGTAACTGCAGATTGATTAAATATTATACTATTATCTGGATTTAAACCACTTGCTATAAAAGTTGCTGTAGTTTCCCTAACATGTTTTCTTAATATTTTTGGATCTTGTCTTACTGTTATTGAATGAAGATCAACTACACAGTAAACACACTCATTATTTTTATCATTTTGTAATTCCACAAAATTTTTAATCGCACCTAAATAATTTCCTAAATGAAGATTTCCTGTTGGCTGAACTCCTGAAAAAATTTTTTTTTCCATATTTATTTATAGTTTAATTTAATATCACTCATTTTAAAAGCCTTTGTAAAAATTGAAATAATCAAATAGCTTATTAGGGTAATTAATACAATTAATAATAGGTAAATAATTTTAAAAGTTTCATTATAAAGTAATTTATAAGTTAGAAAATCTAGTAAAAAATACAAAATAAAACTCATTAATATTGAAGAAAGTAATATTCTAGGGAATTTAAATAAAAAAATATTATTAAAAGTAAAAATTTTATTTTTTTTACAAAAATAATATAAAACTATTGCATTAAACCAAGATGATATTGATGTAGCAATTGGTATAATTATAAAGCCTATTTTTTTAAAAAATAAAATACTAATAACTATATTTATTAAAACTGAAGTTAAAGAAATATAAAAAGGAATTTTGGTATCATGACGTGCAAAGAAAAAACTGGAAAAAACTTTTATTAATGCAAATGCTGGTAACCCAAAAGCAAAATAAAATAATGCTAAAGAAGAATTTTGTACACTTATTTCAGAAAAAGAACCATAACCAAACAATGCTGAAATAATCTGATTTGATGCAACAAATAAAGCAAAAGAAGCTGGAATACTTAAAAATAAACTTAACTCTAAAGCTTTATTTTGAAGAAAATTAATTGCTACTTTATTTTCGTTTTCAACTAATCTTGATAATTGAGGTAAAATTACTGTACCAATTGCTATACCCGCTATAGCAAGGTTTATTTGATAAACTCTATCTGCATAATATAAATAAGAAACAGCACTTGCTTGAAAAGAAGCAATAATTGTTCCAACTAAAATATTTATTTGAGTTACCCCCGATGAAAAAATGCTTGGTAATAATTTTGAAAAAAATTTTTTGACTTTTGAGTCAATAGAAATTTTAAATATTAATTTTGGTGAATAAAATTTTTTTACAAAATAATATAAAAATATAAATTGTATAATACCTGCTAAAGAAACAGCATAAGATAAATAGTAAACTAAAGTATCTCCTAAAATATTTCCATACAACAATACTAGTATTAAAAAAATATTTAAAATTACAGGAGCTGCTGCTGCAACGGCAAATCTATTATGTGAATTCAAAATAGCAGAAAAAAAAGATGACAAACTTACAAAAAACAAAAAAGGGAAAGTTATTCTTGTTAAATTTATTGCTAAATTCATTTTAGAATCTTCGTCAACAAAACCTGGTGCAATAAGAAAAACAAAAAATGGCATAAAAATTTCTATTACCAGAATTAGTAAAAATAAAATTAAAATTAATAAGCTAAAAATATTTGTTGCAAAATTTTCTGCCTTATTTTTTCCATTTGCTATTTCAGATGCATAACTTGGTACAAAAGCTGCATTAAAAGAACCCTCAGAAAAAAGTCTCCTGAAAGTATTGGGAATTCGGAATGCAACAAAAAAAGCATCTGCTAAAGGACCTGAGCCAAGAAATATTGCTATCAAAATATCTCGTATATATCCAAGTATTCTACTAACTATTGTAAAAAAACTAAATGTGGTTGTTGACTTAAATAGGTTCATAAATCATATTGGCCTTAAAATAACTTCAATTGTATACATTATTACTTTAAATGAAAAAAAATAAAATTGATCATTACACTGATAAAGAAGCTCTAGATTTTCATTTTAACAATAAATCTGGCAAGATTGAGATTATTTCTTCTAAACCTATGACAACCAAAAGAGATTTGGCTTTGGCTTATTCACCAGGTGTAGCAGCTCCTGTAAGAGAAATCTCAAAAAATCCCGATAGTGCTTACGATTATACAACTAAAGGTAACTTGGTAGCAGTTATTAGTAATGGATCTGCAATACTAGGCATGGGTAATTTAGGTTCTCTTGCCTCAAAACCAGTAATGGAAGGGAAGGCAATATTATTTAAAAGATTTGCTGATATTAATTCTATTGATATTGAAATTGATTCATCAGATCCAAATGAAATTATTAAAAGTATTAAAAATATTGCTGGGAGTTTTGGAGGAATAAATTTAGAAGATATAGCTGCTCCTAATTGTTTTATTATTGAAGAAAAATTAAAAGAAATTTTAGATATACCAGTATTTCATGATGATCAACATGGAACCGCTATAATTACAAATGCTGCATTAATTAATGCATTAGACTTATTTGGTAAATCAATAAAAAAAATTAAAGTAGTTGTAAATGGAGCGGGAGCATCAGCTATAGCCTGTACAAACTTACTTAAAAATACAGGCGTCCCTCAAGAAAATATAATAATGCTAGATAGTAAAGGTGTGCTTTATAAAGGTAGAGATAATCTTAATCAGTGGAAATCAGTTCATGCAATTAAAACAAAAAAAAGAACACTGGATGATGCAATAAATGGTGCTGATGTATTTTTAGGATTGTCCTCAAAAAGTATTTTATCAAAAGAAATGGTAAAGAAAATGGCAAGAAAACCAATTATTTTTGCATGTGCAAATCCTGATCCCGAAATTACACCAGAAGAAATACAAGAAGTAAGAGATGATGCAATTATTGCTACAGGTAGGTCAGATTATCCAAATCAAGTAAATAATTTAATTGGCTTTCCATATATTTTTAGAGGAGCTTTAGATGTAAGAGCCAAAACAATTAATGAAGAAATGAAAGTAGCTGCTGTTCATGCGATTGCAGCTTTAGCAAGAGAAGATGTTCCAGATGAAGTTGTTGCAGCTATGGGTGGAGAAAGGCCAAAGTATGGTAAAGAATATATAATTCCATCAACATTTGATCCAAGATTAATTAGCGAAATACCAATTGCAGTAGCAAAAGCCGCTATTAAAAGTGGTGTAGCTAGAAAAGAAATTAAAGATTTTGAGATATATAAAGAGCAGCTTAAACAAAGACTAGATCCATCAGTCACAATAATGCAAGGAATCAATTCACAAATAAAAAAAAATCAAAAAAAAATTGTTTTTGCAGATGGTGAAGATGAGAATACTTTAAAAGCAGCTATTGCATTTAAAAATAGTAAATTAGGAATTCCAATTTTAGTTGGGAAAAAATTAAAAATAAAAGAGCAATTAAAAAATATTGGTTATAGTGAAAACTTTAATATAGAAATAACAAATTCAACCGATAAAAAAAAGAGAGAGAAATATGTAAAATTTCTATTAAAGAAATTACAACGAAAAAGTGGGCTGCTAGAAAGAGATTGTGATAGAATGGTAAGAAATGACAGGGTTATTTGGGCATCAAGTATGGTTTCTTGTGGTGATGCAGATGGTGCTGTAACAGGAAACACAAGAAAATATGCAACTTCATTAGAAAAAATAAATAAAGTAATTGATGTTAGACCAGGTGAAATAATGTTTGGTTTAAATATGATAATAAGCAAAGGTAAAACCGTATTTATAGGAGATACTAGTGTTCATGAATATCCATCCTCAGAACAACTTAGTGAAATTGCAATTTCAGCAGCAAGAGTTGTAAGATTATTTGGTTTCGATCCTAAAGTAGCATTTGTATCACATTCAACTTTTGGTCAACCTTTAACTAGTAGGACTAAACATATAAGAGATGCAGTAGAAATATTACAAGATAAGAAAGTTGATTTCCAATTTGATGGTGATATGCAGCCAGATGTTGCTTTGAATGAAGAATATAAAGAACTCTATTCTTTTTCAGGAATAGTTGGAAATGCCAACATATTAATTATGCCAGGTCAACATAGTGCGGCTATCTCTTATAAAATGATGAAAACTTTAGGTGAAGTAAAAGTAATTGGACCACTTCTAATTGGACTTGGACAACCTATTGAAATTGCTCCATTAAGATCTTCTACTTCAGAAATATTAAATTTAGCATCGGTAGCGGCATATTCTGCTGGAGTAATAAATTATAATAAAAAAAATTAATTTTTTTGAATTCTCAAATTTTTAACTAACAAAATACTTGCAATAACATTTTCAACATCTAAAATTTCTTTTGCTTCATTAATTACTAAACTTCTCTCTTCTTTAGTATAAGCAATTCCATAAATATAAATTTTTTTTTTATAAGTATCTATTTGATAGTTTGTTGCCTTAATATTTTTATTAAAAATTAAAGCTGCTCTAAGCTGAGAGGTAATTAACAAATCTTTAGCAGATTGTTTAAAATTAAAATCTTCTTTAATTTGAATATCATTTTTTACAGATCTAACTCCTTTTGTCTCCCAAGCTAATTTAGTGATTTGAAGTTTTTCTTCTGGATTATTAACTTTACCTGTTAAAATTATTTTTCCATCAATTACTTTTGTTTTAATTGATAATAAATAAGATTTTTCTTTCAAAATTAATCTAGCAACAAAATTCTTTTGCATAATAGAATCATCAATTTGAGTTCCTAAAGATCTTGGATCTAAAGCAATACTTACTCCTGTGCCAAAAACACCTTGCGAAGATGCCCCAACACAACCACTGCAAATTAATAAAATTAAAAAAATCTTAATATATTTTATTTTCATTTTTTAAACTTAAACAATAATTATATATTTCTTTTTTTGAAATATTTTTTTCTTTAACTATTAAATCAACTATATCTTTAATACTAACAGTATTTAACATCTTTTTAATTTTTTTTTTCTCTAATTCACCAAGTTTATTATTAATATTTAAATTTTCTGAAATCACTAAAGTAATTTCTCCTTTAAGTATTTTTTCAAATGGTTTTAGTTCATTAATATTTACTCTTAAATATTCTTCATAAAATTTTGTCATTTCTCTACTTATTAAAATTTTTCTATTTGGAAAAAAATTTTTTAAATGTTCAACTGCTTTATTAAATTTATTTGGAGATATAAAAAAAACTATTGAACAATTTAAATTAGATAAACTTTTTAAATCATTATTTAAATTTTTTTTTTTTTGAGGAAAAAATCCATAAAAAAAATATTTTTCTGAAAAACCACTTATAGATACAGCAGATGTTACAGAAGATGCACCAGGTATAGGATAAATATTAATATTATTTTCTATACAACTATTAATAATAATCTTTCCAGGATCTGATATGGCTGGAGTTCCTGCGTCTGATAATAAAGATACAATTTTTTGTTTTTTTAATATTTCTAAAATTTTATTTATATTTTTTACCTCATTAAATTTATGATTTGAAATTAATTTTGATTTAATTTTATATTTATCTAATAATTTTTTTGATACTCTTGTATCTTCACAGAGAATATATTCAGATTTATTTAGTATATCTATAGCTCTTAAAGTTATATCCCCTAAATTGCCTATAGGAGAAGAAACAATATATAATCCAAAATTAATTTTTTTTTTTATGTCTGACAGTGGAATCATTAAATTTTAATCATTATAATAATAACATTAAAATGAAAATATTACTTAAAATTATAATTTTTTTGGTTTTACTAAATATAATAATTTTTGAAGAATTATATGCTAAAGAAAAAATTAAGATTGGATTATTAATACCAATATCAGGTAATCAAAGTAACATTGGTAATTCAGTTTTAAAATCAGTAAGAATGGCTATTAATAAAATCGATAATTCAAATATTGAAATTTTACTAAAAGATACAAAAAATGATCCATTAAAGACTTTTAAATCAGCTAAAGAATTAAAAGAAGAGGGTGTAAAAATTGTAATAGGACCAATTTTTAATAAAAATTTAATTTATTTAGAAGAATTAGAAGAAATGATTTTTTTATCTTTAACTAATAAAAATATTAATAAACCAAAAAATATTATTAGTGCTGGTATTAATGCCAGTTCACAGATTAATACTATTATTAAATTTCAAAAATTAAATAAAATAGAAAGAACAATTTTTTTAATTCCAAATGCAAATTTTAAAGATGAAATAGAGAATGGAATTTCAAAATCAAAAATAAAATTAAAATATACACACTTTTATAATACAGATCCTACATTATTAACAAAACAAATTGAAAAAATAACTAATTATTCAATAAGGAAACAAAATCTTAAAGATGAAATTAATAGAGTGGAAAAATCAAATGACTCTAATAAAATAAAAATATTAGAAAGATTAAAAAAAAAAGATACAATTGGTGGAATAAATTTCGACTCAGTAATTATAGGCGATTTTGATGAAGGACTAAAAAGTGTAGCTACTTCTTTATTATATACAGATGTTTCTCCTAAAAGAGTTTATTATATTACTTTAAATCAATGGTTTGATAAAAGTTTATTAAATGAAATTACATTACATCCAATCTATTTTCCTTCAATAAATAAAAATAATTATGATGAATTTTATGAAGATTATAAAAAAATATATAATGAAGAACCTAATCAGCTTTCTTTTCTAAGTTATGATTTAGTTGGTTTGGTTTATTATCTTATTTATAAAAATAATTATAAAATAAATGAAAAAATTTTTTATAAAGAGAATAAATTTAAAGGAAAAATTGGTATTTTTGAAATAAACAAAAATACTATTAATCATGTTCTTAATTTTTATAAAGTAGAAAAAAAAGAATTTAAAAAAATTTTTTAATTTTTTCAAACGCTGAAAATCTATGATCTATTTTAAATTTTATATCAGGCTTCATTTGTGCAAATGTTAATTTTTCTTTTAAAGGAATAAAAATAGGATCATAACCAAAACCATTTCTTCCTTTTTTTTTATTTGAAATTAATCCTTCAACTTTTCCTACAGAACTAAAATTTCTACCACCTGGAAAATAAAGAGTTAATGCACAAATAAATCGAGCATTAATTTTTTTATTTTTCCAATCTTTATCTATTTTAAATAATTCTTTAAAAATTTTTTTTATCGCTAAATTAAAATCACCTTTAGGCCCAGCCCATCTTGAAGAAAAAATACCTGGTTTTTTATCTAATAAGTCAATCTGAAGCCCAGAGTCATCTGATAAGCAAATAAGCTTAGTTTTATTTGAATAAAACTTAGATTTAATAAATGAATTTTCTTTAAATGAAGTTCCACTTTCTTTTGGGCTTTTGAGCTTAAAATCAGATGGCGAATAAATTACTAAATTTTTAGGCAATAAATCTCTAATTTCTCTTAATTTTCCTTGATTATTGGTACCTACAATTATTTTATTAATTTTTTTCATTAATTACTGGAAATTTTAAAATTTCTTACCATATAAGTCTAAATGGAAAAAGAACAAAACTCAAAAAAAAATGATGAATTAAAAGAGGAGAATTTAAACTCTGAAACTAATGAAAATTTAGAAATTAAGGAAAACGATAAAGTCCAAAAAAATGAAGAAATAGAAATAAAGCCTGAAGAAAAAATTAATGAGCTTGGAGATAAATTGGCAAGAACTTTTGCCGAAATGGAAAATCAAAGGAGAAGATTTGAAAAAGAAAAGTTAGATGCTTTTGAATATGGTGGTTTTGCATTTGCAAAAGAAGCATTAAATTTAATTGATAACTTTGAAAGAGCGAAACAATCATTAGAAAGTGACGAAAAAATAAAAAATACTGAAGCATTAAAAAAAACTTTAGAACATTTAGAAATAATAAAAAAAGATTTAATTTCAATTTTTAAAAAAAATAATATTGAAGAAATAATTGCAATAGATAAAAAACTTGATCCAAATTTACACCAGGCAATGATGGAAGTAGAAGATGAAAATAAAGAACCAGGAACTATAGTGCAAGAAATTCAAAAAGGATTTAAAATGAAAGATAGGTTATTGAGACCATCTTTAGTTGCGGTATCTAAAAAAAAAGAAAAAAATGAAGAAAACCCTAAAAAAAACCAAGAAAATCAAGATAAATAAGTATGCAAACAACTTGTAGATTTAAAATTAACACTTATATGAACTGAAGGAATAAATTATGAGCAAAGTAATAGGAATAGATTTAGGAACAACAAATTCATGTGTATCAATAATGGAGGGTTCACAACCTAAAGTATTAGAAAATGCTGAAGGAGCAAGAACAACACCTTCGGTTGTTGCTTTTACAGACAATAACGAGAAACTTGTTGGACAACCCGCTAAAAGACAAGCGGTAACAAATCCTGAAAATACGATCTTTGCTGTTAAAAGACTTATTGGTAGAAACTTTGAAGATCCTACTGTTAAAAAAGATATTGAATCTGCGCCTTTCAAAATAATTAATTCGGAAAAAGGTGATGCATGGATAGAAACGAAAGGACAAAAATATTCTCCTTCACAAATTTCTGCTTTTATTTTACAAAAAATGAAAGAGACTGCTGAAAAATATTTGGGTCAAGAAGTTTCAAAAGCTGTTATAACTGTGCCAGCTTATTTTAATGATGCACAAAGGCAAGCAACTAAAGATGCTGGAAAAATTGCTGGTTTAGAAGTTTTGAGAATTATAAATGAACCAACTGCAGCTTCTCTTGCTTATGGTTTAGATAAAAAAACAAACAAAAAAATTGCTGTTTATGATTTAGGTGGAGGAACATTTGATGTTTCAATTTTAGAACTTGGTGATGGGGTATTTGAAGTTAAATCCACAAATGGTGATACTTTTTTGGGTGGTGAAGACTTTGATAATACTATTGTGAATTATTTAATTGATGAATTTAAAAAAGAAAATGGAATAAATTTAAAAACTGACAAACTAGCTTTACAAAGACTCAAGGAAGCTGCTGAAAAAGCAAAAATAGAACTATCTTCTGCAGAACAAACAGAGGTTAATTTACCATTTATAACTGCTGATAAAACTGGACCAAAACACATAGCTCTTAAAATGACTAGAGCAAAATTAGAAGCTTTAGTTGAAGAACTAATTTCAAGAACAATACCACCTTGTAAAACGGCTCTTAAAGATGCTGGACTATCCGCAGCAGATATAAACGAAGTTGTTATGGTTGGTGGAATGACTAGAATGCCAAAGGTATTAGAGCAAGTTAAAAACTTTTTTGGTAAAGAACCAAATAAAAGTGTTAACCCTGATGAAGTTGTTGCAATGGGTGCAGCAATTCAAGCTGGGGTACTACAAGGAGATGTTAAAGATGTACTACTTCTTGATGTAACTCCTCTTTCACTTGGAATTGAAACTTTAGGTGGGGTATCAACAAAATTAATAGATAAAAATACAACTATACCAACAAAAAAAAGCCAAGTTTTTTCGACCGCAGAAGACAGTCAACCAGCTGTATCTATTAGAGTTCTTCAAGGAGAACGAGAGATGGCTTCTGATAATAAATTACTCGGCAATTTTGAATTAGTTGGGATTGCTCCTGCTCCAAGAGGTGTCCCTCAAATCGAAGTTACTTTTGACATTGATGCAAATGGAATTGTTAACGTTTCAGCAAAAGATAAAGGAACTGGAAAAGAACAAAAAATCCAAATACAGGCTTCTGGTGGATTAAGTGAAGAAGAAATTAATAAAATGGTAAAAGAAGCAGAGTCTAATAAAGAAGAAGATAAAAAGAAAAGAGAAGCAGTGGATACGAGAAATCAAGCTGATACATTGCTCCATACTACCGAAAAAAATCTTAAAGAACATGGTGCAAAAATTTCAGAAGATGAAAAAAAAGCAATTGAAACATCCGCATCTAATTTAAGAAATGCAATTAAGGGAACTGATGTTGATGAAATTAAGAAAAAAACACAAGACTTAGTTCAAGCTTCAATGAAATTGGGAGAAGCAGTTTATAAATCACAACAGAGTGCTCAAACCGAAAATTCTAATAAAGATGATGATAAAAAAGATAAAGGGAAAAAAGACGATAATGTTGTCGATGCAGACTTTGAAGAAGTAAAAGAAGAAGATAAAGAAAAAAGCGCTTAAGACAAACAACTATTTGTCTATAATATTTTATGGCAAAAAGAGATTTTTATGATGTCTTGGGTGTTGATAAAGGTTCTAGCTCAGAACAAATAAAATCAGCTTATAGAAAATTAGCAGTCAAACATCATCCTGATAAAAATCCAGGAGATAAAAACGCTGAAGAAAAATTTAAAGAAGCTAGTGAAGCTTATCATGTCTTATCAGATCAAGAACGTAAAAGTAATTACGATAATTTTGGTCATGCTGCATTTGAAAATGGTGGAGGAAGACAAGGTGGTTTTGGAGGTTTTAGTGGGGCAGATTTTTCTGATATCTTCGAAGATTTTTTTAGTGATTTTGGAGGTGGGAGTAGAAGTAGAAGAAGACAATCTAACAATAGAGGCTCTGACCTAAGATATGATTTAACTATTACTTTAGAAGAAGCATATGAAGGAAAAAAACAAGATATAAAATTTTCTACAACCGAAAAATGTAATACTTGCAAGGGAAAAGGATCTAAACCAGGATATGACGCTGGACAGTGTTCTATGTGTGGAGGAAATGGAAGAGTAAGATCTAACCAAGGTTTTTTTACAGTTCAACAAACATGTCCTCAATGTGCAGGAAACGGAGAAGAAATTACAAATCCATGTAATGATTGCAGTGGTGATGGAAAAAAACATGCCTCAAAAAAATTATCAGTAACTATTCCAAAAGGTGTAGATGATGGAACAAGAATTAGACTTGCTGGAAAAGGTGAGGCAGGAACTAGAGGTGGCTCAAGTGGAGATTTATATTTATTTATTAATGTCAAATCACATGAACTTTTTAAAAGATCAGATGTAAACTTATTTTTTGAATTTCCAATTTCTATAGTAGACGCTGCACTAGGAACAACAATTGAAATACCCACAATTGATGGTAAAAAAGCAAAAATTAAAATACCAGATGGAACTCAAGATGGTAAACAATTTAGATTAAAAGGAAAAGGTATGCCTTTCATGCGTAGAGGTGATTATGGAGACTTATATGTACAAGTTAAAACTGAGGTTCCCATATATTTGAATAAAGAACAAAAAGAATTACTCGAAAAATTTAGAAAAATTGAAAATGAAAAATCAAACCCAAGTATTAAAAAATTCTTTCAAAAAGCAAAGAGTTTCTGGAAA
>MDSV01233772.1_pt1 | contig 25556 bp, 39 predicted proteins | sample 810851 | NCBI WGS metagenome assembly MDSV01 (sample SAMN05326640, study PRJNA326480) | marine metagenome | isolation source: seawater | place: Atlantic Ocean: North East | collected 2012
ATGGGTTTACTAAAAATAAAACATTAACTGAACGTTCCAAAATAAAACCATATTATCCGTATGGTATAGCTAAACTTCAATTTGAAAAAGGTATAGAGATATTAGAAGACGAGACATTTAAACCTATCCTATTTAGAAAAGGAACTGTTGGCGGATGGAGTGGTAGAATGCGTTATGATTTGGTCGTTAATACAATGCTTATGACGGCAATGACCAAAGGAAAAATAACAGTTAATAGTCCAAAATTATGGAGACCATTAATAGATATTCGTGATGTAATTGAAGGGTATAGATTAGCATTAGAAGTGGATGAAGAGGTTTCTGGAATTTATAATCTATCTGGTGTTAATATGACTATCGGTGATTTAGGTAAACTAGTATATGACTTCTCGAAGGAGTATAGTGATGTTGAACTGGAAATAAAAAATGTAAAGGATATTAGAAACTATAAGGTTGATTGTTCTAAAGCTTTAGATGAATTAGAGTTTAAGGCAAAGTATAATCCTAGAGATTCTTTAGACGAAATTGCAAAAAATATAAAATATTTCAACTCTTACGACTTTTCAAGGGATATATATTATAATATAAGCGTATTTAAGGAAATTATAAAATGAAGGTTTTAATTACTGGTGGTAGTGGACTATTAGGTGGTTATTTAAAAGAAGAGTTAGAACATAGAAAAATAGACTTTTATGCTCCTACTTCCCAAGAGTGTAACGTTTTAAATAATGAAACTGTTGGTTATGCATTTGCATATTATGAACCAGATATTGTTATTCATTGTGCTGCAGTTGCAAAATTCAAGTTAGTAGACGAAAATCCTAGAAGAGCATTACTCGTTAATGTTTCAGGCACATGTAACATTGTTAATAACTGCTATCAAAATATGACAAAGTTGGTATACATTTCTACTGATCATGTATTTGATGGAGAAAGTGGACTTTATGGTACAAATGAAAAGATTAATCCAATATCAAATTACGCAAAAATGAAGGCAGCGGGAGAATTATCTGCATTAACATATCCAGATTCTTTAATAGTTAGAACTTCATTTTGTCCTAGAAATTTTCCATTTGATACTGCGTACACTGATAAGTTTACATCTCAAGATTATGTTGATTTGATAGCTCCAAAAATATTAGACGCAGCATTAAGTAGCGAAACAGGCATAGTCAATATAGGTCATAAACGTAGATCATTTTACGAGTTGGCAATTGAAAGAAATCCAAATGTAAACAAGGGTAGTATCAGTGAAGTTGAAGGTCCAGTTTTACGAGATACAAGTTTAGAGGTATAAAATGAAACACTTAATTGATGAATTAGCAAAGTTAAAAAAATTTGGAATTGTTGGTATAAAACAATCCTTTGAAGATGAAGGTGTTTTATTTGATGATGTTGTTAAAATGAAACGAATATGCAGTTCATTGAATATTTTTTTAAGTGTTAAGATTGGTGGATGCGAGGCTATTAGTGATATAAATAATTCTATATTGTTAGATGTTGATAAAATTGTTGCACCAATGGTTGAATCTGAATTTGCATTACAAAAGTTTGTTGAGGCGGTGATTAATAATGTTGATATTGATACACAAGAAAAAATGAATTTTTATATTAATGTTGAAAGTAAAACTGCATACGAAAATTTAGATGAAATATTAAGTTCACCATCTTCAAAATTGTTAAGTGGTATAGTGGTTGGTAGATCTGATTTAACTAAATCTTTTGGATATGGAAAACAAGACGTAGTCTCACCTAAAATGTGCGACGTTGTTACAGATATATTAACGCAATCTAAAGGATATGGTTTTAAAACTCTAATGGGTGGAAATATTGGTAGCTCTAGTATTGATTTTATACAAGATCTACATGAGAAAAAACTATTAAATAATATAGAAACACGAAATGTAATTATGGATTTAAACAAAGTTGATATTGATAATTTGGATGATTTAATAAAAAACGCATTATTCTTTGAATCAAACTGGTTAAATTATAAAGCTGGATATTATAACAAAATAGGACATGAATATATTGATAGGTCAAAGACAATATTAGATAGAATATCGTGACAAGACAAGAACAATTACAGGAACTATTTCATACCAACCAATATTTTAAAATGATATGCGGTGCAGGTAATGAGGATACGGAAGAAGTTCGGAGACTTTCGTTTATATACACATTAGCAGGTGCAAAGGGATTCGATATATCTACTACACCTGATATTGTTAAGGCTGCGATGGATGGTATTAATAGGGCGTATGATATATCAGATAAATTTGGTATAGATATTGGAATAAGACCGTATATAATGATTAGTATTGGAATGCCAGGCGATAATCATGTTAGGAAGGCATTTATTCATGAGGATATGTGTGTTCAGTGTGGATTATGTGTTGCACCAATTTGTCCAACCGAGGCGATAGAACCAATTGTGGTAAAGGAAGAGAACGCATTTGTTATTACTGAAAAATGTATTGGATGTGGTGCGTGTAGTGCAGTGTGTCCTATTAGTGATTGTATAACATACGACCATAATGAAAAGGCATTAGAAGAACTACTCCCACAATGTTTAGAGTTGGGTGCAGAGAATATAGAGTTACATGCCGCAGTTGCAGAGACTGACGTTATTATGAAAGAATGGGAAATGGTTATTAAAGCAAATCCTGACGGACATAATAGTATGTGTTTAGATAGGTTGCATATTGGAAACTTTCAATTGAAAGACAGGATTAAGAAAGCATTAGAAATAGCAAAACCAGGCTTAATGATATTACAAGCAGATGGTTATCCAATGAGTGGAGGTACAGATAATTTTAATACCACATTACAAGCTATTGCTACAGCAGATGTAGTTAACAAACAATTTAACATGAGACTAAATAAGAAAAATAAACAATTACAATATATGAGAAGACGAAAACTAAATGTTGTATTATCGGGTGGAACCAATTCATTAAGCGCAGATTTAGCAATACAAGCTGATGTACGATTTCAAGGTGTTGCAGTTGGTACATTTGCAAGGAATTTAATTTACAAACATATTAAAGATGTTTATGATTATAATGATGCTAGATTTTACAAAGATCTTGATAATATTCGTGAGGCATATCTTATTGGTAAACGTTTAGTCGATAGTAATACAAGTAAAGGAGAAAAGTATCGTGAAAATACTAACATTTGCAGTTGATTTTGATGGCTGTTTAACAGAGTATAATTTTCCTGATATTGGAGAACAAACTGAAAAGCAAAAACAATTGATGAGTTTGTTAAAAAAATTACAAAGTAAGGGACATAAGTTAATATTATGGACAAGTAGAGGAGAACCTGCATTACAAGAAGCAATAGATTGGTGTGAGGATATGGGGTTAATATTTGATATGCATCAAGTTAATCCATTTTTTAAGAAGACATCAGGACCAAGTCCAAAGATAGTTGCAGATTATTATATTGATGATAAAGCTTTAGAATTTGGTGATGATGAATCAAGAGATCGAACATTATTTTTGTTAGAGAGGTTGTTAGATGAGTAGAGAAAAAATTACAGTTGTAGTTCCTGTTAGAAAGGGTTCTCAAAGGGTTAAGCATAAAAATTTTAAACCATTTGCTAATAGCAATCTATTAAAAATTAAGCTTGACGTATTAAAGCAAATTAACGTAATAGATGAGATAATAGTTAATACAGATTCAGAAGTTGCAATGAAAATAGCAGATGAATATGATGTTAATACGTGTGAAAGAGAAGATTATTATGCTAGTTCAGAGTGTAATAATAGTGAGTTCTTTGAGAATATAGCTGAGAACACCGATACAGATTATATCATTTATAGTCCATGTACTGCACCATTAATTAAGGTTGATACGTACTATGATTTTATTAACAGGTTTAGAAATGCTAAGGATAGGTATGATAGTTTAACTACTGTTACTGACGTTAAAGAACATTTATGGTTAAATGAAAAACCCTTAAATTATGATCCAAATAATTCACCTAATACTCAAGATTTACCAAACATAGTTAGTTTGACGTATGGAATTTCAATAATATCAAAAAAGGATATGATTAAGTACAGAAATATAGTTGGGAAGAAACCACTATTCTATAAGGTTGATGATTTCGAAGCAGTTGATGTTGATAACCCAATTGATTTCGAGTTTGCAGAATTTATTTATAACAAATATTATATGGATTAATTATGAAGACAATGGTTGTAGTAGCTAAGGGTCCTAGCTCATTTGAGGTTACACCCAATGATAAGGTAGATGTCGCGACAATAAATAATGCTATATGGATGTGTCCGAACCCAACGTATGCGTTTTTTAATGATGTACAAAGTATATGGTTAACTAAAAAAGAATGGTTTAATGATGTTAAAACCATGGTTGTTCCAACTTATTTAAATTCTCGTTGGGCTCGCGAAGATAAAGAAGTTGATTGTGAGTCTGATGAAACACACTTTTTTGGTTTAGCTAAAATGTTCCCGGGATGGTTAGAAGATATAGATTTTCATGTTTATGCTTTAAGAGCTGAAGATAATATAAGACAAGAAGAGAGAGAAAGAACAGGTTTAGAAAACTCAGGTGTTGAATCTCTCGATGAATGGCCAGGTTCAACTGGTGGTACAGCAGTATCTTATTGTTCTAAATTTTTCGGGTATAGGGATTTTATATTGGCTGGATTTGATGCAGGTGGTGGTTATCATCCAAAATTTATAGGAGGTGATCATCCAGCCGGTGAAAAGGGGTTTAACGGACAAGGTACAGCTCCACAACCAAGTCATTTATATCCAAACAATTGGAATATTACTGTTAGATTTGCAGAAAGATATGGTGGTAGAGTTAGACACATTAATACTATTGATAAAGAAGAATTACTTGAGCTAGGAATATGATTGTCACTATACACCAACCTAATTTTTTACCGTGGATACCATTTTTTGAAAAGATAGATCAAGCAGACGCTTACGTATGTTTAACGCATTGTCAATTTGAGAAGAATGGATTTCAAAATAGATTTAATCATGATGATAAGTGGTATACCATGAGTGTAAAAAAAGGAAATATCCCCATCAAGGAAAAAAAGTATATCGCTGCAACCGAAAATTGGGAGAAGATAAAAAATGAGCTCCCAGTTTTTTTAGATTTTTTAAGTACATTTGATCATTTAATTACAGATAACTTAGCACAGACTAATTTGAATATAATTAAACAAATTATGTGTTTACGTGGTATTGATACCATGGTTAGAACTGATTGGGAAACTCATCTAACTTCAACAGCTAGATTAGTGGATATTTGTGTGCAACTAGGAGCAGACGCATATTTATCGGGTCTTGGAGCAAAGGAGTATTTGGATGAGTCTCTATTTGAGAAAGAAAATATAAAGGTTATTTACCAACAACCAAAAAACAAAGTGAGTTTATTGAATGAAATTTCTGGGATTTGATAGGGTTTTATGTATATCTCCCCACCCTGATGATGTAGAATATAGTATGATGGGAACAATACTAAAAAACTTGGATACTAAATTTGTCGTATTAAATTTATGTCAAGGTGGAGATATGGATTCCACTACTGGAAAAAACAGATTAGCCGAAGTTCATAAGGTTTGGGGATCTCCTCCGAATGTGGATCTAAAATTTACTGATTACAAATTTATGAGGGCATTGAGAGAGGAAGAATGGATAAATTTAATAGAGCAACACATGGAAAATGAACTGTTTGATGCAATATGTTTACCTAATGAATGTGATTCTCATTTCGAACATAGATTTATATCTAAATTTGGTAAGGCTTTAGTGCGCTCCCAACCCACAGCCCTTATACAATATAAGACTCCCAGTACGGATCAACATTGGGAACCTAATCTATTTGTTGATATTGCTGAAGAATACGAATTTAAGATAAAATCTCTTGAAGAATTTAAAAGTCAAGCACATAGATACTATTTTAGACCAGATGTACTAAGAGCTTTTCATTCAGATTATCAAAGTGCAAAGAAAGGAAAGCATTTTATAGAACAATTTAAAGTGGTGGATTTATATGCATAAGTTAGGATTATTTATAAAATCGTATAATGGTCATTTAGAATATACAAAACAGTTAGTAGAGACAATAAAGAAATTTAATGTCGACAATATTCCAACATTCGTATCAGTTCCAAAAAGTCAAGTTGGATTATTTGATGATAACATAGATACAGATTATGTAACACTAATGAATGATGAAGAAATTGTAGGTAAAGATTTATCTGATAATTGGTATGGACAACAATTAGTAAAAATGTCATTTAGTCAAACTAATATATGTGAAAATTACTTGTGGATAGATGCTGATTCGTATTTTATTCGTGATTTTAATTTGTACGATTTCATGGCAAATGAAGATACACCGTATACAAATATTACAGAATGTAGAGATCTACTTACTTGGTGTGCGACTAAACCAGATAAGACACATGTATTTCAATCCTTTGCGAATGATAGATTAAAGGTTATGGAATTATTTGGTAGAAAGGGAAAACTATTCGATTCAGTTTGTCCAAATTTATGGTCATCTAAAGTTTTAAAACACATGAAGAAAAATTATTTAGATCCAAATAAAATGGGGTTTGAAGAATTATTACAACAAGTTCCAGGTGAATTAATTTGGTATACTGAATATTTATTAGCAACTAAGGTTATTGATATAATACCAACAGAAGGATGGTTTAAAGCGTTTCACTATTTAGATCAAATGAACGATTGCAAAGCACAAGGAAATACAGAGAAAACTTTGTCATACAATTATTTAGGAATTGTTATGCCAAGTAAAGAAACAAGGGAGTTAAGGTTTTAATATGTTACTTAGTACACTAAATCACAATGTGCCAGATTTAACAGATAATTTGGTACATCAATTAAGAAAAGATCCAATTACAAATGATATGGAGTTTATGATTGTAGATAATGGTTCTACTGGAGAATTTGCAAAGCATACTACACATAAGTTAGAAACTAATACTTATTTTGGTGGAGGATTTAATGTGATCCTTGAGTATTTTTTGAGCACGGATCATGATTACCTAGCGATGTTGAATAATGATCTAATATTCCATGGATATAATTTTATTACGAATGTGGTAGATGAAATGAAATATTATGATTCAGCAGTATATAGTCCATCGGTTATTAATGCAGAAATATCACAATGTAATTGGAAGCAAATGTACAATTGGGGATCTAATACAGTTAGAGAAGTTAGATGGATAGATTTTCAATGTCCTATTTTACGAAGAGATATTTGTGAGATTATACAAGAATTTCCACCTCAATTGCAATATGGATGGGGATTAGATTTCTATGCTGGTGTTATAGCTGAAACCCATGGATTAAAAACACATGTAAGTGATAGGTTAGCTGTTGCTCATTTAAATTCACAAACATTTCGTAGACCAGGTGCATTAGCAATGGGAGTTGAAGAATTTTGTAAACGAGCAGAACATGGATTAAATGATTACTTTGCTAATTCAGATTATAATGAATTATATTATGATTTAAGAAATTGGGGAGAGAGCTATGAGTATAAATAGACCAATGACATTTTGTATTTCAACATACAACAATTTAGAATATTTAAAAATTGCAGTTGATTCAGTTAGATCTAATTCATTTCATCATGATGCTCCGTTTATAGTACATGCAGAGAATTGTGATGATGGAACAGATGAATGGTTAGATAAGAATTGGAGAAAATATGATCTAGATCACTATATAGACCACAATGATAAACCTAAGGGTATTGGTGGTGGAATGAATTTCTGTGCTGATAGAGTAGAAACTGAATACATAAACTTTTTACATTCAGATTTCTATGTGACTAAAAATTGGGATAAAGCGTTATTAGATGTACACGAAAAATATCCAAATGAAAAATTATGGGTTAACTCTCATCGAGTTGAGCCTAAAATGTTTGCAACTACTGAATCTAGACCTGGAACTGTTGTTGTACCTCAAGAAGAATTTGGAGCATTTTGGCATGACTTTAACTCAGAGCTGTTTGATAGATGGTCGGATGAATTTGTGAATGGGAATGACTTTGAGATTGCTAAAGGAGAGGGAGTTAGCGGTTTAATCAAAAAACGCGATTGGGACGAAATTGGCGGAAATGACCCGTTGTTTGCGCCGGCGAGCTGGGAAGACATGGATTTATTTTTACGAATGTTACAAAATGGATTTAGATTTATACTACCAACTACTTCTTTAATATGGCATTTTGGAGCAAGGGGAAGTCATAGATTAGAAGAAAACGAAGGAAAAACAGCTGAACGTCAACTTAAAGCTGAACGAGATAATCAACAAAAGTGGATCCAAAAATGGGGGAAACTACCTAAATTTGACTCAGTAGGATTTATATGCGGATTACAAGATTAGAAGTTGTAAAATTAGGAACAATGAAGGGTTGCATAGCCACAGAAGACATACCAAGTTTCGAAACAATATACGAATTTGTCGGACAACGAGTTCCATTTCCAACTAGAACGTCAATTGAATCTGTGTATAACGGTCATGTTGAAGATGAAATAGGTGGATTCTTAAATCATCATTGTGATCCAAGTGCAAACGTTGTTAATTTCATGTCCAAAGAATTTACAGGATTAAGAGTTGTTGCAAGAAGAGATATTGCAAAAGGAGATGAAATCACATTTAATTATAATGATACAGAAGCAAAATTAGCTAGTCCATTTAATTGCAATTGTTGTGATAAATTAATAAAAGGAAGAAGCCATGTTGTCGCTAGTCGTACCAAGCTATAATAACTTAAGACACTTAAAGAACTTATTTGATTCATTTGTTAGAAATTCACCAGATGATGTTGAATTGATTATGATAGATGATGCAAGTACAGATGGTACTGCTGAATGGATGGAGAGTATGTATCATTCTCACCCAATAAGTTTTGAGTATAATAGACTACAATATATAACCACTAAAAAAAGAGTTGGTCATACTGTATTGTATGATTTAGGAGTTGAAAAAGCAAATCATGATGTAATAGGAATACTACATGCCGATATGTATATTGGTCCAAAATATGTAGAAAATATGATGAAGCATATTGAGAAGGGTCGAGTTGTTTGTGGAACAAGAGTTGAACCACCTTTACATCCACCTGGAAGAGAGAAAATTATACAAGATTTTGGATTAGATTTCGACACTTTAGATATAAAATCATACGAAGAGTTTGCTAAGAAACAATCTATAGAAGATAAAGACAAAACAACTAAAGGTATGTTTGCACCATGGATAATGCATAAGGAAGATTATGTTAATGCTGGAGGACATGATCATGTATTCGCTCCTTTTCCATACGAAGATTCAGATATATTTCAAAGGTGGATATTGAACGGATATGAATTAATTCAAAGTAGAGATGCGTTTGTATATCATTTAACATGTAGAGGTCATAAGTGGAATGAAGAAGTTGGTAAAGTTGATGATGACTTTCCAATATTCGAACAAAATGCAAGACGGAATTATCTTCGTAAATGGGGAACTTGGATAGCAAACGATGAATTCTGTCATCCTGTAATTTATGATAAGTTTGATATAGGATTTGTAATAGAAAATCCCAATATGGATCATATCAGAGCATTAGAACCTTTAGCGTCTGATTTATATGGAGATTGGGTTGGTCATAAAGGTTTTGGAATAAACAAATACATAAAAGAAGAACAGAAATGTACGATGTATGATATATCAAAAAAGTTTCATTCTGATCATATCAAACCAAAAAATGATGTAGTGGTTGAATTTGACGTATCTAAATGTACAAAGGAAGATTTTGATGTATTAACAAATTTACATAGAATAATATCCGATTCAGGGGAAGTCGGAAAATTTAAAATTGGTATATTTAATATTACTATACATAAGATGGTTAACCAGATTTCGCACTTAAAGCACGCTTTTAAGTTAAGTGAGGAATATTTATAGATGTAATGGAGAATTTAAATGGCTAAAAAAGCATCATCATTTGAGTACAATGCTACTCTAATTAAAGTTCTAGACGGCGATACAATAGATTGCTGGATTGATTTGGGGTTTGATTTAAAAATAAAGAAACGCATACGATATATGGGGATAGATACGTGGGAATCTCGAACGAAAAATTTAGAAGAAAAAGCCCTAGGTTTGGCAGCGAAGGCTCGTAATAAAGAGCTGTTAGAAGCGGGTGTTTTTAAACTTGTATCGTATGGTACTGGTAAATTTGGCCGAGTTTTAGGTGAAGTTTTTGTACAAGCAGAAGCAGTCGGTGATTCTATTCCAGAAGGTGTAGATAGATCTTCAGGTGGTTTATGCAGTATTAATGACATATTAATGGCTGAAGGACATGCTTATGAATATAACGGTGAAAAGAAGAAAGATTTCAAAGCAGAAATGTTAGCAGAAAAGAAATCAGCTAAAGCTTCTACATATTCATCTGCAGCAGATAAACCAGATTACGAGGATAAGAAGGTACTGTATAAATCATAGAGGAATAAATGTACAATTTAGGTTATCTCCGTCAAATAGACGTTAATATTACAGACCTATGTAACAAAACATGTAGTTTTTGCCCACGACACAATCCAGAAATATATCCAAATAGTAATGAGAATATTTCTATTGAGTTATTTACAAAAATAATTAACGAATGTAAAGAGCAAAAATACAGAGATGATATTATGTTATGTGGGAGAAGTGAACCAACTATGCATCCACAATTTGATAAAATATTCGAATTGCTTACTCAAGAGGGTAGAACTTGGAATGCTACTATCACAACAAATGGTTATAAATTAGATAAGTATTGGGATCGATATTATAATAGATTAGATGGATTGATACTAAACACGTATACTAATAGAAAAGAGTATCAAGAGAGAGTCGACAAATATGGTTATAAATTAAAAAGCAATCATAGACAATTTGGAGTTGAGCAATACTATAAACCAGATGGTGGAACTGTTGATGAAGTAAATGAAAAAGCAGAACGATTCCAACTTGCAGATGGACAAGGAAAATGGTATAGAAATGCGTTTAATAGTAGATGTGGAATACAACCAGATTCTACTGAAACTGCACCGAAAAGTATCAAAAGAAGAGGATGCTCACATACTGTAGATCTGTTATTCTTAAACTTTGATGGTAAAGTTCACATGTGTTGTAATGATTGGGGTCCTGGTGGTGGAGGAGGTCAAACTGAAGTAGGTGAATACATTAACCATAACATATTTTATGCGTATAGGAAAAATAAAAAGAGAGCTCAAATAACGCATCATTTATTAAATGGTAGAAGACACTTAGTTGAAGCATGTTCATCATGTACAGTTGATACTGACCATTTAGAACATGTAAAAAACGCAAAAGAAGATCCAGAATTACAAAATTATTTAGCAAAATTAATTCAATCGAAAGATGAATATTATCACGATGAAAATTCTATGGAACCTATTCCGTGGGAATAAAAAAATGAAAAAAAGCATGTACTTATACCGGTTTTTACGTGTACATTCTAAGTATGAATACTTACTACATATTATTAACAGATGATGGCCCAGAAGAGCTGATGTTTGATAGTAATATACTCGGAGAAGAGAGCTTTGGTAAATTTTATACTAACACTGGAATGAAATCGTTACATGCAATACTTAATCGTTATCCAGAGTTGATCAATGACGTAGAAATTGTTACTGACACAGGAGTAAAATTTACAATAACTGAATTCTTGGATAGATTAGATACCTTAAAGGTACTGTTTAATTAGGAGTATATGATGAGCAATAATTGGCAAAAATATGTAGATGAGTATGAGGACTTGGAAGAACGTGAATTACGAAAAGCGTATAAAACAAGACCTAAGAAATTGGATCATAAACAAGAGCAAAAACTCAAGGAGACTAAAAAAAATGGGGTACAATATCCTAAAAAACCTAAGCGTTAGTTTAATATTATTACTTATAATTGGTTGTGAGACTTCACCAAACGAACCAGTTGATGATTTACATGGAACTGTCTATGTTACAGTAGAATATGTAGATGAAATAAATTTAAACGAAAATACATGGCAGACTCTAAAAACTATATGGGGAGTATTAGAGTCTGATATGGACATATCGTATGTTAGGGTTGAATGGAGTTCTGATATGTTTTGGGTTGTAAATGATACTACTGGCTATTTTAAGAAAGATTGTAGAACATGTGATAGTGGTACTTGGTTTGATACCGATGGTACTACAGAATATATGTCATACGACTTTCATACAATGGCACCAGTTACAAATCAAGTATCAATTGCAGATGAACTAGGACAATTTGGAAATGTATTGGCACCAGTTAGGTCGATGAAAGGAGATGTTATGAAGCTTTGGTGGAATATCGGAACTTCATATATAGACTCAATGGAGGTAGTATTAAATTGAAATTTATATTAATTAGTATTAAAACACGCGAAGCACTTGACAAGTATGAGGCTAGTACTATTGAAGAAGCTAAGTCTTATTTTGTTGGAATAAAACGGATGGCAATAGAAGAATTTGATAAATTATGGGAAGTAATAACAGATGAAGCGCATGAATCTAGACAGAGAGCTGAAGAAGTTAAACGATTGTACGAACCAGGAGATGGAGAATTTGGAAGTTGGCTTGATATGGAGAAATCATAATGTATAACGTTGCAGGTAAAGTATGGGGAAAAACAGCTGAAATATTTTCAAATCATAATTTTGAGGTACATAGAATAGAAGTTAACAAAGGTGGCTTTTGTTCTAAACATAAACACGTACATAAATTTAATGCATTTTATATGGAAAAAGGTAGTTTAGAAATTACGGTTTATAAAAATGACTATGACTTAGTTGATAAAACAACTATCAATACAGGTCAAATAGCAATTGCAAAACCTGGCGAATACCACGAATTTAAAGCACTAACAGATTGTGTGTGTTATGAAATATATTGGGTAGAATTAAACCATAAAGATATTGAACGTGAATCTGTGGGTGGTATGCCTAAAAAATGAAGATCTTTATAGGATTTGATTCAAAATATCCTAAAGTATATCAAGTATGTAGAAGATCTATTGAGAGGTATTCAACTAGACACGAAATTATTCCAATAGATAAGACTCGTCTAATTGAACAAGGATTATATTGGAGAGATCCAGTTCCAGGTGAATCTACAGACTTTGCATTTACAAGATTTTTAGTACCATATCTATCAGACTTTGAAGGTAATTCATTATTTTGTGATAATGATTTTATGTGGAGATGTGATCCAGAAGAACTTACTAGATTTTGGCCACGAAGAAGAGACATAGCAATTGCTGATACAGATTTAATGGTAGTCAAACATCAATTATCAAATAAAGTTATTCAATCAGAGAAAATGAATGGTGTGATTAACAAATCGTATCCTAAAAAATGTTGGACGTCATTAATGTTCTTTAAGAATAAGAAATTTAAACACATGACACCAGAATATGTTAACACAGCTTCACCTTCAGATTTACATGAGATAGCTTGGTGTGATGAAGATAAGATTGCAGATTTACCACTAAGCTACAACCATTTAGTTGGTTATTATGAGAGTAAAAACCCAAGATCAGTCCATTATACGAATGGAGGTCCTTGGTTAGGAGGTGAATATGAAAAAGAGGAATTCGCAGAAGAATGGTTCGAGATTTTAAACAGCTTATAAAAGATAAAAAACTCTTACTTGTTGGCAATTCTGTAGAAATGATGCAGATGAGAAAAGGTGGCAACTTAGGTAGGTGGATAGATAGTTTTCCAGGTTTGATAGTCAGGTTTGGTTTCGGCTTACCTATTACAGACACGGTGGCTGAGGCGACGGGTAGACGAACAGATATATGGGTGTCCGGTGCATTTAGATTGAATATGTGGAGACAACATAAAGATACACATTTAAAAGACGCAACTGTATTATTTAACAGAAATAGAATACATTTAGATAAATCAGTTGATCTTGATTGGGAAAATGGTCAACGCGGAGGTAGTAGTATTATGGAGATACCAAAAATTGATATGTGGAGCGATGATCAACTATTAGATCTATATAATGAATTTGGATATACACCAAATACTGGTAAAGCTGTTAGACCTTCTAGTGGATTCTTAACCATATTGTGGCTGATTAGAGAAATGAATTATTATAAGCAATTACACCTAATAGGGTTTGATTTCTTTGCTAAGACTACTACAGCAAAACGTCATGAAGATACAAAGTCAGATCCATTTAGTTGGCATTTACCAATTTCAACAGGAGCTCACCCTCATAATGCAGATTTAGAACGCAATGAAGTTTTAAAATTAAAAGATTCCAATGAACTTCGTTGGCATTTATTATCAGACTTATCTAACGAGTCTATTAAATATTCGGGATGGCACCCACAATTAGGGAAAAGAAAATGAAAATTATAGCAGGACCATGTGCGATTGAAGGTAGAGAGATGGCGTATAGAACCGCAGAACAAGTCGCAATACAACAAGACAAATTTAAAAATTTTGAATTTGTATACAAGTCATCATACGATAAAGCAAATCGTACAAGTATTAATTCCAAACGTGGAATAGGAATGGACGAAGGACTTAAAATATTAGAAGAAGTTAAGAATGAATTTGGTTTAAAACTTACAACAGATGTACACGAAACATATCAAGTAAAAGCAGTCGCTGAAGTAGTAGATGAAATTCAAATTCCTGCATTATTGAGTAGACAAACAGATTTAATATGTGAAGCTGCGGATACTGGAAAATACGTCAATATAAAACGATCTCAATCTGCATCAGGAATGGACGCAAACACGATGATTGAAAAATGTTGGCCGAATACAAAAGTACAGATGATTGAAAGAGGAAGTTCAGTTTTAAATGATATAGTTATAGACTGGAGAAATGTAATTGATATGATGCAATTCAATTGTAAAGTCATAGTAGATATTACTCATCCTCACGGTCCAACATACGCAACTCAATACGCAATGATGGCAGAATCTATTGGTTGTGATGGTTTATTTATGGAAGTTCATCCAAATCCGATGCAAGGACATTCAGATGGAAGTAAAATGATAAACTTCCAACAGTTCGAAAACATATTAGATTCGATAGTATCATATTGATAATAAATGTAACATAATGAACAACTAATATGTAACAATACTGTTACACCATTAAAATACGGTAGCCCATCAGCTGCCGTTTTTTATTTCCCACCCAAATTATTTTCATCTCTAAGTTCAACAATAACGTCACTTAAAAAATAAATAAAAATAATTCCCCCAGGAGCGAACTTTGGCATACTATTTGCACTATACCCTATAGGAAGAGACATTCGGTCGATTCCAGAAATAAGGGAAAAGGAGAACTGAGATGTTCGAAACACTTAAAACACTCGTTAAAAATTTAATGAGACAACTTAGAAGTACAAAGGGTAATTCACTTGCTGAATTCGCCGTTACTACTGCAATGATGGCAACATTAGCAACAACAGCCGCACCAAAATTTGGTCAAGTCGGTGCAGGAGCTAAGGAAAAGAAGACAATGAATAACATTGACAAGATTCTTACAGTTGCTAACAATTTTTATAACCAAACATTATCTGAAGAGGGTAAAGGAAGATTTCCAGGACAAGAAAAGTATGATGTTCCTGTAGGTGGAATTACACTCGGTGATGGTGCATCAACAACTGAAACTCTCGAAACATATATCGAAACCATTCTAGATGCGAAGAATTCTTATACATCAGAATTAGGTGAATTCGTATACGTTTTCTCAACTGCTGCACAAGATGATGACGCACTACAAGGTGATTGGATGAGTTTAGAAACATCAGTAGTTTATGACGCTGGTGATGAAATTGGAGCATTAGATTTTAAGAATGACTTTGGTAACAACGGTATGTCAAGTCCATTTCAGGATGGTTCATACGCTTACTTAGTCATACCAGGAAGTGGTAGTGGTACATCTGCACAAGCACCAGTTGTAGTCGTAATAGACACAGAAAACCCTTCAAAATTACATAAAACTTTAGTACCGTAAACAATAACCCCAGTATAACAGAGAAAGAACAAAATGAAAAACATATTTAAAAACACATCAAAAGGTTTCACATTGATAGAGTTAGTAATGGTTACTATCATCCTTGGAATCTTGGCCGCTGTTGCTATTCCACGTTATCAAGATACAGTCGATAATGCTGAAGCTGTAACAGAGAAAGCGTTTGTAGATATGATATGGGCTGGCTTGGAAGAAGAGGCAAGTGAACAACTTATGCAACACGGAGTTGAAGCGTGGCCACTTAATCCTCTATCAGTAATTGGTAGAAGTCGTAATGTTACAATCACTATGTATGATGGTATTCCTGATGAGGATGGTGAATGGCAGTTTAGTTTAGACGAAGTGGGTGAACCTGCAGTATTTCATCGTAGACGAAATGATGAGATTTATTACTACACGTATGATTCACTTGCATTCGAATTAGCTGAAGATCCAGTATTATACTCAAACGAATAATTTATAGGGGATTAGTTCTTTTAGTCCCCTATTTTTTATATTTAGTTATGTGAGACCACTAAGAACATATAGATCAAAGGACATGATGTACAAAAAATTAGGATATTATCCAAAACCGAATAACGATAAAGAAACTTTTCTAGAAATTGCATTACTGATTGCAATTTCAATAGTATTATTCTCTACGTTTTATGGAAATGATGGCTCACCACCACCTTCACCATCAATTTCACCCGAAACTTTCTACGAAAACCCAATACATGCGTGGCAAACTTTAGACAATAAAGGTGGAGAGTGTGTCAAAGTCAGGTATTTGGTAGAAAGAGATAACACTCAATTATACATGCTCAACAGAGATGGTAAAGTAGTACATAAACAACCTTTACAATTATCTCCACATAAGGATGGTAGAGAAAGAATTGAAACGTATGTGTGGAAATTATATAGGACAGAATGGACAGATAAAATTCCACCAGGTCAATATCTGATAATTGTTGGTACTTCTTATGATAGAAGAGGAGTCAACCAAGAAATAACAATATTATGAATTTGACAATTTTAGTGGCAATAACGTTAAGTGTTTGTCTTATATGGGAATTAGATGAGAGACAAACAGTGAAAAAGATTAAAAAGAAAAAGAGAATTGAACAGAGAATAAAATGAAACATTTTGCACTTATATTATTAATAAGTGTTACGTATTCCCAAGTGGATCCTCAAGTTTTCACGGATCAGGGTATTGAAAGAACATCAGATTTTAAAAGATCAACTGCTTACGGAATAGACTGTGATGATACAGAATATAGAGATTATAAGGGCTCACCAGCTTGGAAAGGTTACGGTGGATGGATTTCTGAATGTGATTCAATTCGTACAACACGATTAAATACTGAGTTTACTCTTAGGTCAAAAGAAAGACAACGACAAAAAGCAATTCAAGATAGTGTAGATACACAATTAGCATTAGCAGAAATAAACAATTTAGATTTAGATGCTATGTGGGAAAATACCGTATGGGAAGAAATACAAGATGTTGAAGACACCGTATACGGAGAAGTAGAACAAATAACTGCAGTTGCTGGTGTTCGTGGAGCTGAAGCAGAAGATGAAGCTCTTCATCATTTATATTATAGGAGATCTATGAAACGTTTAAGTGAATTAGATTTACAACGAGCTTTAGGAAAATTGATAATAAAACGGGACGAACTTCAAAAAATTAATGAAGCTCATCCCGGATTGTCAAAAATAAATGGTTATATTACTCAACTAAAACTTAAGCTGAAACAAGTATAACTATCTAAACACTATTGGTAGGGTGTATCTGACTGTTACCGCTCGACCATTTTGGATGGCAGGATGGTACTCGGTTTCTTTAATTTTATCTAGAACAACTGGATTTAGACTATCAAGAAATGAATTCAAAACTACTGGATTAACCACTTTTCCAGATTCATCAATATAAAATTCAATAAGCATTTTACCTGGCAATTTATTAATATCTATGGTATCACTTATATCATCGTATGATAAACTGAATGGTTTTTTAGGTTCGGGGTATCGACTTCTTGTTTCCACAAGATTTTGGGCCGTCAATAAGCCCATTAGTATTAAACACAATGGTCCTCTCATCATGTGCATTAGTTATTTCTCCGGTGTAAGGTTAAGTTAGAACTTTTAGATAACTAGATACTATTATACTTTATTTTTTGAAGTACTTATCTGCTAAATCTTCAATTTTTTTAGGTAAGTCGTATTTTAAACTAATCAATATAACCATTATTAAAACTATTTCTTGTTTCCACGGATCTGGAGGTATCGCCACTTCTAATGCTATTATAGAAGCAGCGCATACCTGTAATAGTAATATTAACGATTTCTTCATGTTCCTCATGTATATAATTAGAGTTACTTTGAATTTCTAATGTAACTAAAAAGCCATATACAAAAAGTCGCTAATGTAAAGAGGATTATTATATCCAGTGTTGAGTGATTTTCCATAGTATGTGGTGGAAGGCGGTGCTATTGTGTTAGAAACAGCACCGCGTTAACCTTCCTTACTTCCGGAACAAACCTACTAACAGCAATAAAGCGACTAATCCCACAAATCCGTTTTCACCGAATTTGGATAAAATCACCATTAGGTTTGCGATAACATTTACGCCGAAAATACCACTGCCAAAGAGGACTTCTGACATGGCTCCGACTGCCACAAAGGACATCATCAGAGTTATAAACTCATCGATCATTCCTTTGACAGTTGTTATGATTTCCTTCATTATTATCTCCATTTTGTTCCAAATGAAAAAAGACCTGCTACGATGTTTCTGAAACGAAGTAACAAGTCCTCTGTATATAAGTATGCTTTTCATCACTCAAAAAGTATTTATAGATATGAAAAGTGAACATTATACAAAACTCCAAAACCTTATAGAATCTACGTTTGAGGCGCACCAGTTTGCTGATTGGTCAAATAAAACAGCCAGAGCTACAATCGCAAAATCAATAATTAAGAGATTCAAAGAGTATATGAGTGTTTATTCGTAGACTCATTAAATGGTTCAAAACGCGTACAGAAAAAAGAGCAATACGTATCTCAAGGTTGACTAAGATGCCATATTACGGGGAATTTATAGGAGAATAATGCAAGTAACCCAAACAGTAAATGTCCATACCTTCATGAGTTCAGAATTAAAAAAATTAAATTCCAAACTACACAACACTATAATTGAATACGCAAACACTGAAGATTTTGGTGCAATGATGACTAGTTGGAATCATGAAGATAAACACTTTAATAAGATTGTAAAAGTTGTAAGACGATTGATTCTAGATGCAGACGTATACAATACTACTAAAGAAATATGGGAACTTCATCTTAAAGATCTATGGGGACAGATTTATAATGAAGGAGCTCATCAAGTTTCTCATCATCATAACCCACATAGTTGGTCTTTTTGTTATTATGTTAATACACCAAAAGGATCATCACCAATGGTCTTTTCAGATGGATCAGAAATAATTGCTGAAGAAGGGAAGATAGTTATATTTCCTTCGTGGCTTTACCATGAAGTTCCACCAAATAAATGTAAAGATAGAAGTGTGATTTGTGGAAATTTTATTTACAAAATAATGAAATAAAGCATGTACATTAACCGGTTTTATTTAGTATATTCTACTATAGAAAATGACAAATAAATAAACAAAAGAGGTTATACATGAGTAATATTAATTCAGATTTTATATCAACAGAGATTGATTTAGATAGAGATGTTCCAAATCAAATGGGTTGGGATGTAGACGTTGATGAAAATGGTCCATTCATTACATCTAGTTTTGATGATACTGATACAATAAGTATATCAGATTGTTGCGGTGAAGAGTTACCTCATTCAGACTATGCAATTTGTGGAGTATGTCATGATCATTGTGGAGTTGATGAAGTTAGTGAATTTGATTTTGATGAATATTGCGGTGCTAATCCTGAGTTTAACGCAGCATTAAATGGACATCCTAATTTTGTTTAAAATAAGCATGTACTTTAACCGGTTTTGTCGTTTAGATTATGAGATAACCAGAATGAATTTATGAATAAGAAAGAGGTCAAGTTGAATAATTACGGCTACGCGTGTATCAATATGGAACTTGCATATCCACCAAAAGGTGTACAGCGAGTTACAACTGGTAGATCAATGATAAAGCGAACATATCTTGCAAAAGGTAATTCGTATGCGAGTGAAATTACATTAAAAAATGCTATGGATTTGGATAAAATTGTCGATTGGAATATTCTTAATGGATATAATTTCTTTCGTATCACATCCACATTAGCTCCATGGAAATCACTATATAATTGGACAGATTTACCAGATATTGATAAGATAAGACAGTATTTACATTCTGCCGGTACAAAGGCAACTACACACGGACTTAGGTTGACTACACATCCAGGTCCATTCAATGTGTTAACTTCACCACATAAACATGTAGTGGAAAATTGTGTAGCAGATCTAACATACCATGGTGACATGTTAGATATGATGAAATTAAGTAGAACACCATACAACAAAATAAACATACATATCGGCGGCGCATACGGTGACAAACCTGGTAGTTTGGAAAGGTTTTGTAAGAATTTTGAATTGTTACCAGAATCTGTTCAATCTAGACTTACCATCGAAAACGATGACAAAGCTACTATGTATTCAGTGGAGGATTTATATCATGGAATCTACAATCGTATTGGCGTGCCCATCGTGTTCGACTACCATCATCACCGCTTTTGTGATGGCGGGCTTAGTGAACGCGAAGCACTTGAAATGGCAATGTCAACGTGGCCTAAAGAAATTACGCCAGTCGTTCACTACTCCGAATCAAGAAGCTTAGAGAAAGAAGATCCAAAAATAAGACCACAAGCTCATTCTGATTTCGTATATCAATACATCAATACTTATGGAAATAGAGTTGACATTATGATCGAAAGTAAGATGAAGGAGAAAGCTGTTGCTAAGTATCTTCAGTTACATGGTTGATAGAATACAAAAGTTTTTATTCTTGATGTGGTATAAACGACATCTCAAAAAGAGAATTGATAAGAACAATTTTGGAAGGAGAGAAGAATGGTGACTCCACCATATTAATATGCTCGTCCGATATCTCGGATAAAGGGGAGAAGAGCTTGATCCCCGTAAAAATTTAATCCTTTATTAACGAAGATGGAATGGAAATATGAAGAAAAAAGCATTAACATCAAAATTAGACGGAATCATTATAGATTTAATTCTTGATCATTACAATATTCAAGAAATGCAAGGTAAAGGATCGAATTTGAGCGGGGACCAATTTATGAAAATCGTAGAACAAGCAGAAGACATATACTTTGGACGATTGATGGAAAAAGAAGGACTTACTATGGACGAACTATTAGGTAAAGACAATGATGATATAGCGCAAGCATGACACTACCAGGGGAATTTGATTTACACATAATTGATACATGTAATTTGCATTGTACAGAGTGTATTGTTTTAGATTATTTGGGAGATAACAAAGTAACTAATCAAAAATACAATCTAAATGATGTTAAAGAAGTTATGTCTAATTTTATGAGACTTGATCTACGAGTAGAAGAACTAAAGATTTTAGGTGGTGAACCAACTTTAAGTAAACATTTAGACGAGATTATAGATTATCTAGAAGATGTAAAAGTTCATGACAAATTAACGTTAGTTACAAATGGATTAAACTTTACAGAAAATGTTGTTAACTCACTAATAAAATTAGATAAGTTAATTATTTCTGTTTATCCAGTTGACGGATTAGAGGGTATAGATGGAGATGGTGTACGTTTTGCAAAATTTAAGACAAATTTAGAACATCAAATACGTACATCAAAATTATACGATACGTTATATTCCAATTTAGAATTAGAGTTTTATTTTCAAACACACTTTCAACATTATGGACATAAACAAACACATTTAGAGTATTCTCCAGAATTGAATTGGGAGAGATGTTGGCAAAAAGATAGTTGTAGAGTTATAACAAAAGATAGTTTATATAGATGCACAAATACCTATAGTGAGGATAAAGATAAATGCACATGGGAAGATAGACAAAAAGTCATTGATTTCATTATGAGTGATATTCCACTAAGTCATTGTAAGGATTGTCCATTCCCACCATCTGAAAAAGAATGGACGTCAAATGATTTACCAATTGATATGAAAAATTTTAAAAGAGGTTTAGAAATAATTAAAAGTTATGGAAAAAGAATACCAAATATAAGTGAATTTAATGGTTGATGGTTACGAATTATTAGAAAACGTCATTTCCAAAGATGATATAGAATATTTGCAAGAGTATACATTGTTGGTTAAAAGACGTGTTATTCCAAAGATTGGTTCAAGTAGATCAGAAGGTGGTGGAATATACTGGAGAGGTATAGATATGGCTTCTAAATTTTCTATGTCATCACAAGAAGAAAATAAAAGACTATATGATTTTTATACATCAAATTTTATGTATGACATAGCTCGTAATCATATCAAAAACCCATATCTATTCAACGATCAAATAGTTGTTAAGTTACCAAATGAACGTTTTTGGTTTGAACCTCACTTTGATAATCAATATGGACCAGACCCAAATGATAAAGAATTAGTTACTATTAATTGTATGTTGATCTTAGATGATTTTACACAAGAAAATGGAGCGATAAGTCTTAAGAGTACAATATCAAATACGTGGAGAACGATCTATCCAAAGACTGGTGACATGTTATTAATAGACGGCAATACTATGCATTCTTCAAAACGCAATAAAACAGATAAAGTAAGACGAGCATATATTTGTGTATACGCTAATAAACCTATTGGAGAAGGATTTAAAGAAGGATATTACTATAAAAAGTTTAAAAAAAGCGAAAAAAAGTGAAAATAAATGAAAATAAACATGTACATTAACCGGTTTTTACGTGTAGATTTAGGTATAACAAATGATAAATAAATAAGCAAAAGGTTAAAATGTCAAGAATAAATAAAAACTCAAATTATTGGATCGGTAACCTAACTGGTTCTTCAGATATGTGGTGGAGAGAAGATGAAGAAAAAGAAACTGGTAAAGATCTTATAGCTCTCGCTGGATATAGAAGAGCTATCTCAAACTTCGTTAATATTGTTACTGAAAAAACTGATATTCCAGTAAAATTTAACACACACGGTAGTAGTCATACTGACGGTAAGACTGTTACTATTAGTGCTTCAACAAACGATAAAAACTTTGATCCAACTGTTGGACTTGCTCTTCACGAAGGAAGTCACATTGTTCATAGTGATTTCGAATTATTAAAAGATCTTCCAAATATCATAGCTGAAAAATTAGGTGTTGATAGAGGTGGATTAGTTTACGGTAGTGACGAACAAAGAGATTTTAACCTTACAGTTTCAAGAGTTAAAGATCTTCTAAATTATGTAGAAGATCGTAGAATTGATTATCTAACTTTTAAGTCAGCTCCAGGGTATAAAAATTATTATCACTCAATGTATGACAAATTCTTCAACTTTAGAGTTATTAGTAAAGCTCTTCAATCTGGAGAATATCGTGACGCTACTAGTTATGATTCTTATGAATTTCGTGTAATTAACTTTACAAATGACTCTACTGATTTAAATGCTCTTCCTAATCTTAGAGAGATTTATAGAACATTAAATCTTAAAAATATCTCAAGACTTACATCAACTGAAAATTGTTTAGATGTTGCTCTTGAAATGTATGAGATCATTATGAAAGAAGTTGTTGATCATAAACCAGAAGAATCTAAAGAATCTTCAAAGGAAGAATCTACAAGCGAACAATCACTTGACAGTAACCAAGAGAATACATCTTCTTCATCACCTGAGAGTGGAGACTCCGCGGGAGATGAGGAAGGTGATTCATCTGAAGGTAACGAATCAAGTGCATCATCTTCAAACGGAAAAGATTCAAAAGTAGAAGATCTTCCAGAATTAACTGAAGCTCAAAAGAAATCTTTACAAAATGCAGTTAATAAGCAAAAAGCTCTTATTAGTGGTGACATGACAAAGGGTAGATTATCTAAAAAAGATGCTGAAACACTTCAAGCAGTTGAGGAATCAGGTGCGTATACAAAAGAAGTTGGTACAAGTCCTGAAAAATATAACAGAACAGATTGTATAGTTGTTCCAAAATTGGTTGAGTCAATGATTCCAGATAGATACACTAGAGGTACTTACGGTTTTCTTAGTAGTAATAATTGGTATGATTCAGAAACTGAAGAAGCAGTTTTAGAAGGTCTAAGACTTGGTACAATATTGGGTAAGAAGTTACAAGTTAGAAACGAAGAGAGAACTCTTAAGTGGACTCGTCAAGATTCAGGTCGTATTGATAGAAGATTAATTGCTGAATTAGGTTTCGGTAATGAAAATGTATTTCAATCAACATTCACAGAAAAATATGACGATGCGTTTCTTCATATTTCAATCGATGCATCAGGATCAATGTCTGGAGATAAATGGTCAAATTCATTAAAATCTGCAGCTGCGATGTGTAAAGCTGCGTCGATGGTTGGTAACATTCATATTCAAGTTAGTATTCGTACAACACACGGTCGTAGAAATTGTAAACCTCTTATCGCTATAGTTTACGATTCTAAAGTTAATAAGATTGTACACATCAAGAAATTTTGGAAGAATTTACGTGCAAGTGGAACTACACCCGAAGGTCTTTGTTTCGAAGCAATCGAAAAGCAAATTGTTTCAGATTCAAATGGTAGAGACGCATACTTTTTAAATCTTTCAGATGGAATGCCTTACTACGGTGGAGAAGACATGTATTACTCTGGAGATAGTGCTCTTAAACACACTGCAGATAAAGTCAACTACTTCAAAACTAATATGATCAAAGTTCTTAGTTTCTTTATCACTGATGGATACGAAAGATCATCTACTCTAAGGGATTTTAAAACAATGTATGGTAAAGATGCGGTACAAATCGATCCAACGAGTGTTGTATCTCTCGCAAAAGTGTTAAACGCTAAGTTTTTAGAGGCTTAATAGTGATGAAGGTCGTATTTATAATTGATAACGTTTGGAGTATACATGATCAATAGAGATCGGTTCAAATACTCTACTTAATCCACAAATTGAGGTATACTCGTGAACGCGAAAGACAAACAAGATTTAGAGTTGGTACATTATAGGTTAGATGAACTTGATAAACGGTTACAAGATATGAGAACAGTTATGAGAGATGATCACAAAAAGGTAGATCAGAGTTTAAGTTTTATAAAGGAAAATTTATTTAATCCAAACGAAGGGTTATGGGCAGAAACAAAACAAAATACACAATTTAGAGTAAATTCGCAAAAATGGAGAGGTGTAGTTGGTACAGGTTTTGTTGCTCTGATAATAGACAAAGTTTGGGGAATATTCACATAGAGGAAAGTTAAAATGTACGGAGCAATAAGTTATAAAAAACCCGAATGGATGAATCGGG
>MDSV01236445.1_pt1 | contig 25548 bp, 21 predicted proteins | sample 810851 | NCBI WGS metagenome assembly MDSV01 (sample SAMN05326640, study PRJNA326480) | marine metagenome | isolation source: seawater | place: Atlantic Ocean: North East | collected 2012
TATTTAGAGAACTCATAGACGTATCTTTACAGATTAATTATAAAAAATACACAATTTAGTATTCAAATATCATTTCTTTAATGTTTGACATATATGTGACAACTATGTAACATAATTGTAACTAATGTCACATAAATGTAACATTGAGGAGAGTAGTAATGAAATATATTAAAAATGGAATCTTTGCATCATTATTAATGATATGCACAACCGCTTTAGCCAACGAAGCTATATTTGAAAGAGCAAAAGATCATTTAGATTTAGATTCTAGATATATTCAAATTGAATATAATACAAATATTGTAGAGGGCTTTTGTCCAAAACAATCAGTTGGATGTTATACATCAGCAGATAGAGGCAGAATAATCGTTAGAGATGATTTATCAAAAACACATCATGACGTTGTAATTTTTGGTCTTTATACTGATTATATCCAACATTCAAATACTGGTTTAATTGATAGCTCTTTGACTTGTGATCTTAAAGTAAACTATCTTAAAGCTGAGATGCAAAATAATTTAGCAAATCTTTATTCTGGTCAATGCGATGCTATTTATCGCAATAAAGTTCTTGTTATGAACTAAAATACTAGAATTTTTAAAAAGGGCTATTTTTAGCCCTTTTTTATATCTACTGACTTATATCGAACCCTATCGCCCTTAATATTTTTAATTTCTAGATCAACAATTTTTTTATCAGTGTTAATTGAAATAAGACCATAATTCTCACCTGAAAACATTTCACCTAACATATATTTATCTTTCTCTTTAGGTCTTCCAAAGATTGATGAAATAGTCTTGTTTAAGGATGATGATGTAATTTCATAAATATTTTCATCATTATATATGGCACCTTGATGTCGATCTCCAGAAATAACTATGATGGGGCGTGAATGAGATTTTAATAGCTTTTTAAGTTTTAAATGATCTGATGGAAAGTTTGACCACTTTTCAAACCTATGTTCTGTTGCTAATAATTGTATCGAGGTTGCAATTATGGTTATATCCGATTTAATTTTCATGACTTCAAGGAGCCAAGACCACTGATCATCGCCTAATATTGTTGCATTTAATTCATCGTTTTTTAGATAAGCTGGTTTTATACCATTTGTTTTTTTTAGATCAGATCTAAAGTAACGAGTATCAAGAAGAATTAGATTAATTTTAAAATTATCTATGTATATTAATTTATTCGTATAAATGCCATCTCTTTGTTGTCTAATATCATCATTAGGAATTTCCCAAAAATCTAAATATAACTTTTGAGCTTCTTGCTTTCTTGGATATGATGAACCACCATCATTTTCACCAAAATCATGATCGTCCCAAATCATTTCTACATTTTTTTTAAATAGCCACGAAGGAATCATTTTTGCTTGAAGTTTATATGCCTCTCGCATTTTGTTTAATTTTCCAGAAGGAATGTCTCCATATATGTTATCGCCAAGAAATACAAATGAATCAATATCTTCTTTATAAATTGAATTCCAAATTGGTTGAGGATTTTCTTGATCAAGACATGATCCAAAAGCAATCTTATAGTTTTCTGCTATGGTAAAATTTGTAAGTATTGAACATACGAGAAGGGTGACTAAACTTAGTTTTTTTTCCATTAACAAATTATATCAATATGTACATGATTAAAGTTTTATACACATTAATAATTTTAATACTTATATCGGCTTGTGGTATGAGAGATTCTGGTAATGAAATTAAATTAAGTACCTTAATTAAGGCTGACTTCACTTACACACAAGATCTATTTAATTGCAATTTAAACCAAAACCAATCTTTAATAAGTCTAGAGACTTTTTTTTCAAAAAATATTAAAAAATACATATCTCTTGCAGAACAAGAGAATCTAAAAGTTTCAATATTTTTCCCAGAGAATAATTCCAATATAACTAATTTTATTATCTCTATAACTTCTGATAGAAACCATGTTGGTGTCAAGAGATTTGTTGATGAGATTAATAATGATAACTTTGAAAATGTTGCTTTATGTCAATTCCCAATATATCAAAATAGAGGACTTAATTTTAAAGATGGGCTAACTGTGAGTAGTGACTTATATTTAAATGCAGAAATTTTGAGATGTAAGTTCAATGAAGGTTACAACTTTGGTACCTTTGAAATAGCCATTAATAAATTTATAAACAGTCTCAGATTAATCGAAATACCATATTCGATAAGTTATCTCGAAGACAACTCAGAAGACAATAGTTTTATATGGATAAATTATTTCTATACAGAAGACTATCAAAAAATACTTTTAAATAATTGGATTGGTAATAGTGACTCTCTTGAAATTCAGAATGAATTTTCTGAAAATGCAACATGTATTGATTCAAAAAAGTATAAGTCTTATAAATTATTATAAATATTGCTTACGATTTATTTTTAAAAAGGTAGAGATATTAGAGTTATTTTTATTATAATGTGCGGACGCGGGTATCGTATAATGGCTATTATAAGAGGTTTCCAACCTTTTGATGAGAGTTCGATCCTCTCTACCCGCTCCAATTCAATATTTATAAAAAAAGCAGGTTAAAAACCTGCTTTTTAGCGACCTAGGGGATTTTTGAATTAAAGAGGATATTCAAAGGTCTTATCTATAAGACCAGCCCAAATAAAGAAAGTTCAAAAAATCTTGCTAATGTATAAATAATTAATCCAATTATTAGTCCAGAACCTAAAGGTAATTCATTATTTAAATTTAACTTATATATTAATCCCAATATTAATGTTGAAATTGAACCAATAAAGATGATTGGCGGTAAGATAAAAGGGCCAACCAAAGATCCTATTCCTCCAAGCAATAAAAAATCTCCACCCCCAATTCCGTCCCTTTTTTTAAAAGACTTATAAATTATGTTAATGAACCATAAAATAAAATAACCTACTATAAACCCACAAATAGATAGTTCAAATTGAGTTATATTGAAAACATTTAACGATTCAATATGAAATATATTGCTATTAAAGGCAGTTAAAAAACCAATGATCGTAATTAAACAATTTAAATAAAAAGGTAAAAATAATTTTTGAAGATCGCATTCAAAAAGAATATAAAAAATTGAAAATAAAATATAAATTAGAAAAGACGTAAAATTTATACCAAAATAAAAATATATAAAAAGTCCTGCGGCAACATGAATTAATTCATTAAGAGGGTACTTGTATGAAATTTTTGCTTTGCAATAAATACACTTACCTTGTTGCAATAAATATCCAACCAATGGAATTAAGTGAATAAGAGAAATGTTTTTTTTACATTTTGGGCAATGAGATCTTGGTTTAAATAAATTAATATTTGTATTCGAAAATTCCATTAAAATCAATCTGTAAATAACAACAGAGCTGAAGCTACCTATACATAGAAATAAAGCAATCAATAAGATTAAGGATACTAATTCCATTAACAAGTAGTTTACTTTTTAGTTAATTGAAAACAAATAATTAACAAAATAATTGCAGGCAAAGCATACATAGCTATGATCATAAGTTTATCAGTCATAAATATCTCCTGAAGCAAAAGCATCTGGTCTTCTAAAGTCTCCATAGCCATAAAAAGTGCTATTTTTTTTCATTATTAGCTGGAGACATGTAGCAGGATTAATAACTTGAACATCGTAATTAAGTTTTTGAAGCTCATTCTTAATTTCATCATTCAATGAAAGCTCAATTTGCAAAATATCTGGCTGCCATTGATGATGAATTCTTTTTGCTTCATTAGCCTCTTCTAAATTCATATCAAAGTCAATTATATTTATTATTGATTGAAGCACAGCTGAGATTATTCTTGACCCACCTGGACTACCAGTAGTGAAAAATAATTCTTCATTTTTCATTACTATTGTAGGAGTCATGGAGCTGAGCGGTCTTTTTTTGGGTTGAATCTCATTAGCTTTTGCTCCAAGCAGGCCAAATTGATTTGGAATGCCAGGAGCTGCTGAAAAATCATCCATTTCATTATTCATCAATATTCCAGTTCCTTCAATTGTAACCCCTGAACCAAAAGTTGAATTTAATGTATAGGTTGAAGATACTACATTTCCATTTTTATCAGCCACTGAAAAATGAGTTGTTTCAATACTTTCATTATCATTAAATGATCCAGGTAAAATATTTGATGAAGGATTTGATTCACCAAGTTTTATTTTACTGTTTATAGTTGCGGCATATTGTTTATCAATTATTTCTGATACGGGGACATCAAAAAAATCCGGATCACCTAAATGCTTGGATCTATCAGCATAGGCATATTTCATAACCTCGGTTAATAGGTTTATGTATGCGGGAGTATTATGTCCTATTTCTTTAAGATCATAATTCTCAAGGATATTAAGCATTTGAATTACATGGACTCCTCCTGATGATGGAGGACCCATAGTTATTATTTTATTATTTCGATAATTAGATATTAGGGGTTTTCGCCATTTCGGTTTATAGGCTATCAAATCATCTTCGGTAATAAAGCCTCCATTCTTTTGCATTTGAGCTGCAATTTTCTGTGCTACTTCACCCTTATAGAAACCGTCTTTACCTTTTTTAGCAATAATTTTTAAAGTATTGGCTAAATCTTTTTGTATGAGCTTACTGCCTGTAAAACCAGGATTATTTTTCATAAATATTTTTTTTGTTGACTCAAAATATGATAATTTTTCTATATATTTTGTTAACATATCTCCCATGTATGGAGTAATCTCAAAACCATTTTCAGCATAATGAATTGCATCTTCAAGCAATAATTCCCAATCCAAAGAACCAAATTTTTGATGAACCTCCCATAAACCGGCTACTGTTCCAGGAACTCCACTAGCTAAATACCCAAATGTAGATAATTTTCTAGTATTAAAAGAACCATCTTCATTTAAATACATGTTAGTAAATGATTTAGCTGGAGCCATTTCTCTATAATCTATGGAATAGTTTTTATTATTGGCCGAGTCATGCATGACCATAAATCCTCCGCCACCAATATTTCCAGCTCTTGGTAGCACAACAGCCAATGTAAAACCGACTGCGATTGCAGCATCATATGCATTGCCGCCTTGGTTGAGTATTTTTTCTCCTACCCTTGTAGCAATGAAATGTTGAGTTGTGACCATTCCATTTTTACTTTCTGAAATTTTTTTTTGAGCTGGGATATATTTTGATGGATTGACAGTGCCAATGGGTTGAAAATCTTTTGTAGTTACTTCGATGGATAATGCAAATATAAAAAAGCATGAAACATAAATTATTTTTATATGTGTAAACTGCCTTATTAATTTAAGATTTTTTATCATCCTTATTTTATAAATATACTAATTAGGTGGTTTAGTTATAATAACTTCTTTCTACTAAATATATATAAAAATTTATTATGAAAGATTTATATCAAGAAATTTTGGACCAACATACTGCCCCAGGCCAAATGTTCGAAACTAAAGATGTTGTTAACGAAAATGGAGTAACATTTAAAGAGTACATTAATCTTCCAGATAGCCTTAGAGGCTATTTAGATTTTGCATTAGCCCATGCAGAAAAAGAATGTTTAATTTATGAGGATGAAAGATATACCTATAAAGAGGTTTTTGAGAAAAGTGCTCAAACTGGCAATGCACTAATTGAAGCTGGTATTCAAAAGGGTGATAGAGTTGCAATTTGCATGCAAAATAATCCAGAATTTGTATATTCTTATTTTGGAATTGTTGGTATAGGGGCTGTATGTGTGCCTTTAAACTCATGGTGGGTTCCATCAGAAGTAGTATATGGCTTAGAACATTCTGATGCTAAGCTATTAATAGCTGATACTAAAAGATTACAGGGTCTAGAGTCACTTCCAAATGTTAAAAAAATAGTTACTAGCTACACTCCAGACAGCTCATTTACTTATTTTGATGAATTTATCTCTGGTCATGATAAAACTTTTCCAGAAGTTGAGATTGGTAGAAATGATCATGCAACAATTTACTATACTTCAGGATCAACTGGAAAGCCTAAGGGTGTTTTGTCTTCTCAAAAAGCTGTTTTAGCAACTATGTTTAGTTGGGCATGTTTCTCATCTGTAATGAATCAGGTTGAAGCTCAAACTAACCCAGATGCTGCAGCTATAGTTAGTTCAGAATCTGTAATTTTACATTGTGTACCGTTATTTCATGTTACTGGCAGTCACGCAGGATTATTAATGTCAATTTTAGTAGGAAGAAAAATTGTCATGATGAAAAAATGGGACGCTGGATTAGCTTTAAAATTAATTGAACAAGAAAAGGTAACTGATATCACTGGTGTTCCTACTCAGACATGGGAATTGCTCAACCATCCTGATAGATTAAATTATGACTTATCTTCATTAAAAACTTTAGCTGCAGGAGGTGCTCCAAGACCCGCCGAACATGTGAAAAAGTTAGATGCTGAGTTTGAAGCAAGGCCTGCTATTGGGTATGGTTTATCTGAAACCAATGCATTAGGTGCCTTGGGTGGTGGCGATGAATATGTAAATCACCCTGACTCAACAGGAAGAGTTGTACCACCAGTGACAGAAATCAAAATTCTTGATGAAGATTGGAATGAACTGTCTGAAGGAGAGGTTGGTGAGGTTGCTATTAAGTCACTTGGTAACATGATTGGTTATTGGAAAAACCCTGAAGCGACAAAGGAATGTATGAGTGATGATGGGTGGTTTAGATCAGGTGATCTTGGAAAATTTGAAGGTCCTTTCCTTTATATATTAGATAGAGTCAAAGATATTGTCATTCGTGGTGGTGAAAATATTGCATGTCCAGAGGTTGAAGGAGCAATATATGAGCATGAAGATATTTTAGAAGCATGTGTATTTGGCATTCCAGATGAAAGACTTGGAGAAATTCTTTGCGCAGCAATTTATTTAAGAGAAGAGTCTAAACTTTCCATTGATGAACTCCAGTCATTTTTATCAACGAAGCTTGCTGCATTTAAAATACCAGTTAATATAAAATTTTATAAAAATAATCTTCCAAGAGTTGGATCGGGAAAGTTTGATAAGCCAAATCTACGAGAACAGTTTTTAGAGAATTTATAATTTCAAACAAAATACTTTATATTTTAAAAAAAAAGAGTATAAATAGTTAGGAATTTAGGTTTATTTATGCCACAAAGAATATTAATAATAGAAGACGAGCCTGATATTAGAAAAACTCTTGAATATAATTTATCTAGAGAGGGTTTTGACGTCATGTGTGCCTCCTCTCTTTCTGAGGGTAAAGATTCTATCAATGCTGATAAATTTTCATTAATTTTACTTGATCTAATGCTACCTGACGGCTCGGGGTTAGATTTATGTCGTGAATTGAAATCTGATCCTAAGAAAAATCTTGTTCCAATAATCATACTAACTGCTAAAGATGATGAGGTTGATAAAGTTGTTGGTTTTGAATTAGGTGCTGATGACTATGTTACTAAACCTTTTAGTGTTAGAGAATTAATATTAAGAGTAAAAGCTGTTTTAAAAAGAGGTAATGTAAAATCAGAAAACCTTGAAGTACAAAGACAATTTGGTGATTTAGTAATTGATGTAGATTCTCATGAAGTATTTGTAAATAATGACCAAGTTATATTAACAGCCCTTGAATTTAAACTTTTACGCCAGTTAGTTGATCGAAGGGGAAGAGTTCAATCAAGAGATCAATTATTATCTGACGTTTGGGGTTACAGTGCTGACGTTACTACTAGAACAGTCGATACTCATATCAAAAGGCTTAGAGAAAAACTTGGAGCTATGGGTAAATATGTTCAAACTATTAGAGGCGTAGGTTATAAATTTTCAAGAACATCTGAGTAATATATGGGAATAAGATCCCGCATCTTTTTATTAATATTCTTATCACTGTCAATAAGTATAACTATCTCATATATTATTGCTGAAAGAGATTTAACAAATACATTTGAAAAGCAAATATTGGATCAATTGGAAAAACAAGCATCACTGCTTGTTGAATATATTGATGAAGTAGACTCGCTGCAAAAAAACAATAATGCTGATTCCATTGCTGATAGGCTTGGTAATGCTTCAAACTCAAGAGTTACATTAATTCTAAATAATGGAAAGGTAATCGGTGATTCATATATTGATGAAAATCAAATTGAATCATTAGAAGATCATAGTGATAGAGAGGAATTTATTGAAGCAATGCAAACTGGTTTTGGATGGTCCTCTAGATATAGTAGTTCTGTTAATCAACAACAGCTATATGTTGCAATAAGAGATAACAACGAGATTTCACCAAATATTATTAGAATTGCTGTTCCCTATACATATCTTGATCAAGCTATAGAAAGCCTTGACCTATCAATTCTTCTTGTTGCTATGGTCGCTTTATTAGTTGCAACAATAGCTAGTGGAGTAGCAGCAAATTATACTTATTCAAGTATAGCTGAATTAGCAAACGCAGCATCCAATCTTGCAGGCGGCTCACTAAAAAAAAGTTCAATCAAAGCTTTGCCTACAGAAAGGGTTGATGAATTTGGTAATGTTGCAAGAAGTATTTCACAAATTTCAGAGGATTTAAAATCTCAAATTAACCTCATAGCCAAACAAAGAGATCAGTTTGGTTTAGTGCTTGATGACCTTGGCGAGGGTATTATGGTTGCAGATAAAACAGGTGAAGTTACATACTGTAATGAGCAATTTCGAGAAATTCTTTCAAAAGAAGACCTTGTTGGCAATCAAATAAAAGAAATAGGTATTAAATCAATACAAAGCTTATATAAAAAAACTAAAAGAGCAAAATCTGCAGATATTGAGTTTGAAATTGAAAGCAGTGATAGAACAACTAAATGGGTTCTTGCATCGATGAATCAATCAAAAACAACCAAAGAGTTTATTTTAGTTATTCATGATATAACTCAGCTAAGACAATTAAGTTCAATGAGGCGAGATTTCATATCAAACGTTTCTCATGAGCTTAGAACTCCAGTAAGTGTCATAAGAGCTAATTCTGAAACGTTGCTCCAAGGCGCTTTAGATGACAAAAAACAAGCAAAAGTTTTTTCTAAAGCTATATTACATAATTCTGAAAGATTAACTGAAATGGTTACAGATTTGCTTGATCTCTCAAGAATTGATCATGGCGAGCTAAAATTAATTATTGAAGAGACTGATTTAAAGCAATCTATTGATCAGGTAATTGATTCTCTAAAGCATTTGGGTAAAAAGAAAAATATTTCAATTAAATGTAATTGTCCACAAAAATCACAATTTGTTCTTGCAGATAAAAAAGCTTTAGAGCGTATTCTTACAAATTTAATTGATAATGCTTTTAAATATAGTGAAGAAAATTCAGTAATAGAAATATCAACTAAGTCAAAGACAAAAGATGATAATATCCTTGTGACGGTAACCGATAATGGAAAAGGTATTTCTGATGAGGATAAACCTTTGATATTTGATAGATTTTTTAGAACTGCTGAAGCAAGAGCATCTGAAAAAAAAGGAAGTGGATTGGGTTTAGCAATTGTAAAGAATCTTGTTAACAGTCTTAATGGAGACGTAGGTGTAAGAAATGCTCCTCAAAAAGGTTCAGAATTTTGGTTTTCATTACCTGTTTCAAAGTAGTTCTTAACAAAGTTGTAACTTAACCTTCATACTTTGTTACATAAAATTATCATTAATTTACATACTCTCCTCATAGGCTTCTAACTTCTAGATTTAAATATTCACATAATTTCCTGGAGGAGGATAATTTATGTTCACTAAATCAATTAGAAACTCATTATTTGTTATGTCAGTATTTTTACTTGCCGCATGTGGCGGTGGCGATACATCCATTGCATCACCTGGAGAGCTTGGCCCTTTAGATCCACCATCTGGCGGTACTGCAGGTTCTGGTGGTTCTGGAGGAAATCTCAAAACAGGTTCATGCCCGGATTCTGAATTTATTCAGGTTGGTTCACCTGTAGCTGGAAATAATGTATGTGCTATCCAAGGACCTATTATTGGAGAACTTACATTAACTGACGATGTTATGTACAGAATGCTTGGAAAAGTTGAAGTTGGTATTGATATGGGAGGTGATGGCACTAAATCTGGTGGTGCATCAGGAACATTAATTGTTCCAGCTGGTGCTGTAATTATGGGTAGAACATCCGATGATTATCTTGTTGTTAACAGAGGATCTAAAATCATTGCAAGTGGAACAAGATCTGCTCCAATCAGATTTACTCACACTAGTGCAATAGAAGGGACAGTTGGTGAGCTTGAAAGAGGTTTATGGGGCGGCATGGTAATTTTAGGTAAAGCTCCAATTAACAAATGTTCAGATGATGTCAGAGGAACTGCTGCTTGTGAAAGAGTTGTAGAGGGTTCAAATGCCTTAATGGGTGGTGCAACCCCTGATGATAATTCAGGAAAACTAAATTTTGTTAGAGTTGAATATGCTGGCTATGAAATTTTTCCTGGTAATGAGTTAAATGGTATTACTTTTGGTGCAGTAGGCTATGGAACTGAAGTCGACTATGTACAAGTACACAATAATCAAGATGATTGTGTCGAGTTCTTTGGTGGTACTGTTAACGTGAAACATTTAATTTGTACAAATGCAGGTGACGATAACCTCGATATTGACTGGGGATATCAAGGTAAAATGCAATTTGTTGTAGTAAAACAAGCATCTGATTCAAGTGATCATGTTGTTGAGTCTGATAATACCAACGCAGATTCAGCAGTTGGCTATCTAACTGAACCAAGATCGAGACCAATGGTTGCTAACTTTACATTCCTTGCCCAGGGCGCTGATGAACCATTAAAATATAAAGAAGGTGTTTCAGGTGTATACATCAACGGTATTGTAGTAAACACAAACTCACAAAACCTAGTAGAGTCAACTAATTTAGAAACAATTCAAGACGGTGCGTTAACACCAAAACTTCAACATCACTCTGTATTTATGGATTCAGCTGGTGATACTTCACCTTTTAAAGCAGATACTGATGCAAGTGGCGTTACAGCTGCTCAACTAGAAGCTTCAATAAAAGAAAGAGCAACTGATCTAGTAATTGGCACTAATTCACTCGTTTCAGGTATATTTCTAGGTGATACAGAGGAATCTGTAACTTCAGCTTTCAATGGAGACAAAGTTCAAGCTATGTGTGCAGTTGGTCCACATATTGCAGGCACACCAACAGATCTATGTCCAACATATAGTTCAAAAGAAGAAAGATATATCGTTGATACATGGTTCTCAGCTACAGATTATATTGGTGCTTTTTCACCAGGGTCTGACTTTGAGAATAACTGGGCTGCTGGATGGACTATTGGTCTTTTTACTGATCCTGAATGTCCCGAAGGAACACTTGAATCAGAAATTCTTTTAGGTAAAAAAGTTTGTAGTCTCTCTGGAGAAGTTACATCTGACCTTACCTTAGTCGCAGGAAATTATTACAAGTTAGATGGCAAAGTTGCAGTAGGTAAAGACATGGGTGCAGATGGAACAAAGTCAGGCGGTGTTAGCAGTACTCTAACTATTGAACCAGGTGTAACAGTATTTGGTGAATCTGGAAATGACTACCTTGTAATTATGCGAGGTTCTGATATCAATGCAGTTGGTACTTCCTCAGCGCCAATTGTGATGACTGGTAGACAAGACATTTTAGGCGATGCTGATATTGTAAACACACGTGGTCTATGGGGTGGACTGGTAATTCTTGGCCAAGCTCCAATTAATAAATGTTCATTCTCTACTGCTGGAACATCTACAACTGTAGGAACTAGAGTTAATCCTTGTGAAAAAGAGGTTGAAGGCTCTGCTGGTGACACAATGGGTGGCGAATTACCCAATGATAGCAGCGGTAAGCTTAAATATGTGAGAGTTCAGTATGCTGGTTACGAAGTATTCCCAGGAAATGAGTTGAATGGAATTACCTTCGGTGGTGTAGGTAATGGAACTGAGGTTGATTATATCCAAGTTCATAATAACCAAGATGATTGTGTTGAGTTTTTTGGTGGTACAGTTGATGTGAAACATCTGATTTGTACAGGCGCTGGAGATGATAATCTCGATATTGATTGGGGTTATCAAGGCAGAATGCAGTATGTGCTTATTCAGCAGTCAAATGGAGTAGGTGATCATGTTGTTGAGTCAGATAACACTAATGCAGATGCAGCAGTTGCATATTTAACAGAACCAAGATCAAATCCAATTGTTGCAAACTTTACTTTCTTAAGTAGCGGTAAAGATGAAATCTTTAAATTAAAAGAAGGTGTGTCTGGTCAATACTATAATGGTGTAGCTGTTGTAAAAGATGGTTCTACAAACTGTATAGAAACTACTTTTGCTGAAACAGCTCAAGATGGTGCTGTTACACCTCATTTTTCAATGAACTCTGTTGCTATGCAGTGTAACGGTTTTATTAAAACTGACGGTCTTGCTTCTGTAGCTCAAATAGAGTCTATCGTAAGAGAAGGCGAAAGTAACCTTTATGGCGCAAACTCTGGAGGTGGTTCTTATGTTAGTACACTAAGTGGTCCAGTAAATGGCTCTGCAGAAACTGCTGCCTCTGTTACTACGATTCCTAGCACTTACAATGCAGATGGTTTCTTTGACACGACTGATTACATTGGAGCAGTCAAAGGAGCTACTGATACATGGTATAAGAACTGGACAATCTCTGGAACTATAGACGTCCAATAAATAAGAGTGATAACAAATAAATTTTATTGGAGAAAAAAATGAGAGCAACAATAGAACAATTTAATAAAGCAAAATATAAAGTAGCTATTAGTTTAATGCTAATAGCTCCTTTTATGGTTGGTCAAGAGATTGAGGAAGTTGTAGTAAGTGGTTCTTTTATTCCTGATGAAAAAAGAGATACATCTGAAATATCAGCAATCTTAGATTCATCTGAAATAGAGAGAACTGGAGATGACAACATCGCGGTTGCTTTAACAAGACTTACAGGTTTAAGTTTGGTTAGAGGTAAATACGTATATGTTAGAGGTTTAGGTGAAAGATACTCTGCAGCAACATTAAATGGCTCTAATTTACCAAGCCCAGAGCCATTAAAGAGAGTTGTGCCACTTGATCTGTTTCCTACCCAAATAATTAATTCATCAGTAATCCAAAAAACTTATTCTGCAGATATGCCAGGAGAGTTTGGTGGAGGTATTATAGAGATAGAGACTAAACCAGTACCAACAGAGAGAATATTAGATTTTTCTTTTTCTTCTGGATTTAATGACGCTACTAGTTTATCTGACGGCTTGTTGTATGATGGCGGAGAAGATGATGATATTGGTTATGATGATGGTATAAGAGATTTTCCTGATTCTGTTCAACAAGCTATAAATAGAAATCTTAAGTTAGATCGCTCAAATTTTGATGTAGTTGAATTATCAAATATTGGGCGTGAATTCGAGAATTCAAAGCTTTGGGTAATTCAAGAGGGTGAAGTGCCATTAAATTCATCATTTAATTTTACTTATGGTGATGAGCTTGATATCTCTATTGATGAAATACTAGCAGACTCAAGTGCAACTTTTGGTGTTATGTTTACTGCAGGCATGAGAAGCTCATGGGACACACAAGATGGTATTCGTCAAACTGGAACGCTTCAAGCCCAGGGCGATGGGACTGCAAATGTTATCGTGTCTAATGATAAGACTTTTTTAAGCACATCAAATGATGTTACATCATACGCAATGTCAGTTATTGGTATTGACACAGATACTTACGAGCTTAAATACACAGGAATGTATATTCATAAAGGCACCAAAAGAGCAAGAATACTTCAAGGATATGATTCAAGTGATGCTGGTAATGTTAGAGAAGATTTTATTGAGTTTTTTGAAAGAGAACTCACTAATAATCAAATTAATTATTCATATTTGTATGATAATGGTGCTCAGCTTGATTTAAGATTTACTTCTGGAGATGCTTCAAGACACTCACCATATGAAAGAGTAGTATTTTATGAAGACACAGATGATAGAGGTTTCTGGAGATATGATGTTAATACTGGACGAAATCAAACTCAGTTTAGTTATGTCGAAGACAGTAATGAAAACGTTGGTCTTGATATAAGCTATCCGATTCAGATATTTGAAACAGATGCTGTATTAAAAGTTGGTTATGATTTAACAGAAAACAATAGAGACGCACAAGTTAGAAGTTATAGATTTTTAGCTGAAGGCGGACCAATTCCTCAGGATGGATTAGATAATAGAATTGATTATATTTTTGCAGATGAAAATTTTGATCCATCAAGATTAATTCTGATTGAGAATACAGCAGCATCATCACCAGCTGGATATCAAGGTGAGATTAATACTGATTCAATGTTTCTAACAATAGATACTTATATTAATGAAAATTATAGACTTGCTTTTGGCGTTAGATCTGAAAATGGTAAACAAATGGTAAATACATATGATGTGTTTCAACCAGTTGATTCAAATATAGAAAAAGTCCTTGATGAAGATTATACGCTTCCATCATTTACTCTTACATATCTACCAGAATTCAATGAAAATCTCCAATTTAGATTAGGTCTATCCCAAACTATTGCAAGACCAACATTTAGAGAGCTTTCACCGACTCTATTCATAGATGTTGATACAGATCGAGTAATAGCAGGTTCCCTATACTTAGAAAATTCTGAAATAGATAATATTGATTTAAGGGCTGAGTATTATTGGGGCGTTAACCAGTTTATGACAGCTGGAGCATTCTTTAAAGACATATCAAAGCCGATTGAAGAAGTTGTTAATGAATCAGGTGATCTTATTGTTACATCTTATCAAAACGTTCCTAGTGCTGAATTAACAGGTATAGAGTTTGAATATGAGAGAATATTTGAGGAACTATTACCAAATTCTGATTGGGGTCAAACTAAAGAGTTCTTATTAAAATTTAATGTTACAGCCACAGAATCTGAAGTTGTATATGGTGCTAATGATACATACATTAATAGTCAAGGAGCTTTGATAAGTGCTGCATCTTTATTTGCTAATGGAAGAGATACACGTCTTCAAGGACAATCAGATTTAATAGGAAATATTCAATTTGGATGGGACGATTTACAAAATGGCTCACAAGGAACTTTTATTATTAATTATGTTAGTGATAGAGTTCGAGCAAGAGGTATAGACGTACTTCCAGATGTTATTGAAGAACCTCCTTTATTAGTTGATTTTGTTTACTCTAAAGAAGTTTACTACGACACTTCGTCATTAAAATTATCCTTAGAGCTTAGAAATTTATTAGATGAAGAGTATTATGCAGCAATGGCATCCTCAGTTATTTATGATCAATATAAGCTTGGAACTTCAATATCTTTAGGTTTTAAATTTAGTTTTTAAACTCTTAAAAGAATATGGGCTACAATGTAGCCCTTAATACTTATGTTTAATCTTAAAAACCTCAAATATATATTTTTATGCTTGTTGATTGTCTCAGGATTATATTTTGCAATTTTGCTTGTATATTCATTTAATAATGAGCCTGACATAAAGGATATTGGCGTTATTCAATTTGATGATATTATTTCTAATCAATCACTAACAAGTAGCCAAGAGTTAATTTTAGATAACCAAAACGATGAAGATTTTTCTTATAAACTTATAGGAGTCAGATCAGGCGGCAAAGATTCATCTGTAGTAGTAAAAAAAGCAAATAAAGAATACTTAGTTGCTGTTGGTGAAATGTTAGAAGGTAAGTATGAGTTGATTGAAGTAACTAGCAATAGTGCTGTATTTCGTTACAGCCAAAAAATGTATAGAATTACTAACGATGAAGATAATTAAATTAAATTTTATAAAAAATACTGCATTTGCCGTTTTACTCTTTTTTGGCAGCACTAATTTAGCTATATCACAAGAATCCTTTATTCTTAACTATGAAGACGTTGACATAAAAAAAGTAACTCAAGATATTGCTCAATTTTCAAAAAAAACAATTATTTTAGATCCCAGGGTAAAGGGGAGAGTTACAATATTTTCAAATGCTAATTTAGATAGAAATCAAGTATGGGATGTATATCTAAGAACAATTCAGGTTAATGGATTTAGTTCAATTGCTGAGGATGGTTTTGTTAGAATCGTGCCTGAAAATGGGGCCACAAGAGATAAAAATATATCATCAACTACTTCCTCTGGAGACTACAGAACACTTGTAATACCATTAATTAACAGATCTACTGAAGAAGTTCTTCCAATGATAAAGCCTATAACAGGAAGGCAATCTCATCTTTCAAGCATTCCCTCGATTAACTCAATATTGATTGTAGATAGATTAAGTAATGTCCAAAGAATAAGTGACCTCATTAAAGATTTAGATAAAAACAATACAGCTAAAATTTCAATTATTAAACTTAATAATTTATCTTCAATTGAAGCAGTGAGAATTCTGGATAAATTAAAAGCGCAAAATAATCCAACTATCAACAAGTTTATAGCTATACCTTTTAATCCTTCTAACTCGGTCATAGTTTCAGCAAACGAATATGTAACCTCTAATATTCAAGAGACTCTTAAATCTCTTGATGGTGATGTAAAGTCAAATGACTCAATTGATGTTGTTTATTTAAAATATGCAAAGTCAGCTGATGTAGCAGCAATTCTTAATTCTGTTTCTAGTGGATTTATACCAGATGATGATGGAACAAAAACTGTGATAACGCATCATGAAAAAACTAATTCACTTATTATTTCTTCTGCTGAGTCTAACCTTTCAACAATAAGAAATATTATTTCTCAACTTGATATAAGAAGAGCTCAAGTTTTAGTTGAAGCAATTATTGTTGAGCTATCAGAAACAGCTGCTAGCTCTCTTGGCGTGGAAACTATTTTTAATGGATCAGATAAAGACAGTGTTCCAATAGGACTATCTCGCTTTGGTGGTTCTGGGCCAGATTTATTATCAATTGTTGGTTCATCTGCAGATGATACTGATGTAACTTTATCAACTACAGCTTCAGCTTCATTATTAAATACTCAAGGTTTAATTGCAGGGTTTGGTGATCTCACTCCTGGAAAAGATAATTTTGTTGGTATCATTAACGCAATAGCTCAGGACTCAAATTCAAACATCCTAGCAACTCCATCACTTATGGCAATGGACAATGAATTAGCCACCTCAATAATAGGTCAAGAAATACCAATTACCACCGGAGAAAGCCTTGGAACAAATAATGCAAATCCTTTCAGAACAACATCACGACAAGAGGTTGGTATTAAGTTAGAGGTAATACCTCAAATAAACGAGGGTAGTTCTGTTGTTATGCAAATAAAAATTGAGGTTTCTGGAGTAGCAGGCGTGCCAATGAGTGGTATAGATATTATCACTAATAAAAGAGCTATAGAAACAACTGCATTAGTCGATAATAATCAAATTATTGTTCTTGGTGGTCTTGTTGACGAGGACAAACAGGATACTGTTTCAAAAGTCCCATTTTTAGGCTCAGTTCCAGTATTAGGAAAATTGTTTCAATCTTCATCATCAACAACTATTAAGAAAAACTTAATGGTTTTCCTAAGACCAACCATAATAATTGACTCAGCATCAGCGACGTCTGCTTCAAGTAGTAAGTATAATTATATTAAAGCTAGAGAAGTACTGACTGGCGATACTCAAGAATTAATTGATTTAAGAGATTCCAAAGATTGATGAACATTGTTGAGTTGATCTATGGATAAAGAGAAATTTAAACTACTTCCATATGATTTTATAAAAGAAAATCAAATTATTGCATCTCAATCTGCAGATGGGTTTGAAGTAATATCGCCAAATAAAATTTCATCTGCAATTTATCATGAACTTTATAAGTATTTAAAGAAAGACTTTAATTTAAAAATATGTAGTACTGATAAGTTTAATGAACTTCTTACTAATACATTTACTATTGATGATGCCTCTAATGACATATCAGAAGAATTATCAGATGAGTTTGATCTTCAATCATTTGCGGGTTCGATTTCTGCAACCGAAGATCTTTTGAGTGGTGGTGATGATACTCCAATAATTAAGCTTATAAATGGTGTTATAAGTCAGGCTATTAAGAATAGGGCATCTGATATTCATTTCGAGCCTTACGAAGATAAAATTATAATAAGATATAGAATTGATGGAATATTAAGGGAGGTTTTATCCCAAGATAATAAAATATCTTCAGTATTAATTTCAAGAATTAAAATCATTTCTGGCTTGGATATTTCTGAACGAAGATTGCCTCAAGATGGAAGGGTGTCACTTTCTCTTGGAGATAAAAGTGTGGATGTAAGAGTATCTACTTTGCCTTCATCATATGGAGAAAGAGTTGTTTTAAGGCTTTTAGATAAACAGTCTGCACAAATTAATATAGATGATTTAGGACTGCCTTCTACTATATTATCAAACTACAAATCATCACTAAAAAACCCAGAGGGGATAATACTGCTCACGGGGCCTACTGGTTCTGGAAAAACAACTACTTTGTATGCTGGATTAAGATATTTAAGTGATTCATCACAAAATATACTCACTGTTGAAGATCCAGTTGAATATACCTTAGAAGGAATAGGTCAAACACAAGTAAATACAAAAACTGGCTATACATTTGCTCGAGGTTTAAGAGCTATTCTTAGGCAAGATCCTGACATAGTGATGGTAGGAGAGATGAGAGATATTGAAACTGCACAAATTGGCATTCAAGCAAGCTTAACAGGTCACCTTGTTTTATCTACCGTTCATACTAATAGCGCCGTTGCTGCTATTACAAGACTAAGAGATATGGGTATTGAATCATTTCTATTAGCATCTAGTTTACGAACTATTATCTCTCAAAGACTAGTTAGAAGATTGTGTTTAGATTGTCGCTATGAAGACGAGCCTACTAATGAGGTTAGTAAATTATTTAATCTTCAAAACGGTCAAAAAATATACAAGTCAGAAGGTTGTAATAAATGTTCAAATACTGGATACCAAGGACGAATTGCCATTGCTGAGTGCATCCAGGTTGATAAAGGACTTAAAGAAATGATCCACAATAATTCATCAGAAACTGAAATATCAAACTATGTCTTTAAAGATAGTCAATCTATTGATCAGGCATCACGTGATCTATTAATCAACGGTATTACATCTGCGGATGAGTTAATTAGAGTTGGAAATTTAAAAGAAGATGCCGAATTATAAATATACAGCACTAAATAATAATGGATCAAAAAAAATAGGTATTCTTTCAGCATCATCTGAAAGAGAGGCAAGAAAGTTCATAAAAGAGTTACAGCTTACTCCAATAAATGTTTCACTTTCAAACAACGATTCTAGATTCAAGTCAAAAATAAAAAACAAGGAAATTATTTTAATGACAAGGCAATTAGCAACTTTATTAGAAGCCAAAACATCGATTATTGATTCATTAAAAATTACAGCAGAGCAACTAAATAACAACGATTTGATAGGTATTATTCTCAGCCTACGTGAGGATGTTATTCAAGGAAAAAGATTGGGCCAGTCAATGAAAAAATATCCAGAAGTTTTTAACAATACATATTCATCTTTGGTAACTGCAGGAGATTCTTCTGGGAATCTAGATGTAATATTTAATAAATTAGCAGACTATTTGGAAGAAAGTGCATCAATTAGACAGAAAGTTATGTCAGCGTTAACTTATCCAATTATCTTGATAGGCTTTTCTATAATTGTAATTTTCGGCTTATTAACATTTGTATTACCTCAAGTTGTTGGCCAGTTTTTAAGAGCTGGTGCAGAATTACCTTTGTTAACTGAGATATTGATAGGTCTTTCAAATAACATATTAATAATATTATTTTTTTTAGCTTTTTTAATTTTTATTTCGATATATAGCTATAAAAAATTTATTAGAAATATTGATAATCATATTCTTGCTCATGAGACTGTTTTAAAAGTACCTCTGGTTGGGAATTTTATTTTATTATCTGAAATTGAAAGATTTTCAAGCACTATGGCTCTTGTTATGGAATCAGGTACAAACTTAGACGTTGCTTTAGAAGAGTCATCAATGGTTTTTAATAATAAATACTTACAGTCTAAAGTTATGAATTCAAAAAAAGATTTAGTCGAAGGCAAAGACTTTATTATTTCACTCAGTAAAACAACAGTTTTCCCAAGCATGTTTATGCAATTAATCAGTAGTGGCTATAAATCTGGTAATTTAATAAAAATGTTTCATAAAGCCTCTGAATTCTTAAGAAATGAAATTGATTCAAAAAGATCTGTATTTTTATCAATGTTAGAACCATTAGTTATAATTTTTATGGGAGGTTTTGTTATGTTAATAGTTCTAGCTATACTTATCCCAATTATGCAGATGAACACACTTTCTTTAGGATAGATTATGAATAAGTTAAAAAAAGGATTTACATTAATTGAGTTAATGGCTGTTCTTGTAATTTTAGGTATTTTGGCAACAATTGTTGTCGTGAATGTGGCCCCAGTTTTCCAAAGAGCCAACATAGAAAAAATTAAAGCTGATATGGCTCAGACTGAAAAAGCTCTCGAAATGTATAAATTTAATGAGCTTCAATATCCATCAACATCACAAGGGCTTGAAGCTCTTGTTGTTCCTCATAGTGGTCTTAAAAATCCTATTTTATATCCAGAGGGTGGCTATATATCGTCAATACCACTAGATCCATGGGGGCGAGAGTATATCTATGAGTTTCCACCTCAAAAATCAAAAAAATTTGATTTATACACTTTAGGAGCAGATGGCATGGAGGGCGGATCTGGAGATGACACAGATATCGGAAATTGGATGCAACAATAATAAAGGTTTTACTTTAATCGAAATCCTTGTTGTTATTGTTGTAATAGGTATTGCCTCTTCATTAATCTTTTTAAACTTAAATTCAGTAGTTTCAGTTGCAAAAAACCAGTCAACTTTTACAAAATCTTTTAACTATTTATCCGAAGAAAGTATTATTTCTGGGAATATAATAGGATGGCATGCTAATAATGAAAGACAGTTTTTTTATTTTATAGATACCAATAATCAAGTTTTGACTGAAATTAAAAATCCATATTCAGGAAATTGGCAAAATCTCAATAATTATAAAAAAACCTTCAAATCATTTGATGGTTCAGAACATGATTTCGAATTTTATATTGACGATAAGCCACTAATAATATTTTATCCATCAGGAGAGAGCACCGGTGGTTTTATAAATATATTTTTTGATCAATACATACAGAAAATTGAAATTAATACTAATGGAAAAATTACATCCCAAATTATCGATTACTAAAAAAGGCTTTAGCTTAATTGAAATAGTTGCAGCACTTTTTATATTGAGCACATCAATAATTGTTTTATATAACTTAATTTTGTCCACAAATATTTCAATATTTAATTTAGATGATCACTATCATTCAAAAGAAGTTGCAAACAATCGAATAGCACTTATTCATACTATTGAAAAGCCTTCAGTTGGAAATAGTCGCACGGGATATATGAAAATGGGTGGAAAAGAATGGCATTGGGAAGAAAATTTTGAATCAACTGAAACTAAAGAACTTATCAAATATGAAATTTTAATTAAAGAAAAGGGAGTAAGAAAATACTCATATAAATCAGAAGGATTTTTGATAAATGAATAATAATAATGGTTTCACAATCATAGAGGTTTTAGTATCTTTAGTCATACTATCTATGATAGCTCTAGTCTCATCTAATATTTTAAAATCGTCTTTAGAAACAGAGCAAGAAACATCTCAGCACCTTAATTACATTAAAGAACTAAATTTAGCTTCAACGATTATAAGAAGAGATTTTAGACAAATTGCAAATGTTACTTCAAAGGATTTTTATGGCAATGAAATGTATGGGACTTTTATAAGCCCAATAAACTCTCAAAGTTTAATGTTCAATTCAAATATAAAATCTTTATCTGATGAGGTCTCTCCAATAAAAAGAATTCGATACGAATTTGAAAATAAGACGCTTAATAGAAAACAATATTTTTCAACCAATCCTTATGATCAAGATGATTATACTAGTATTGAATTAATAGATAATATTGATGATCTTAAATTAACATTTCTTTATGAAAATGCATGGCACGAATCATGGCCAATTAGCCTAATAACATCCAAAAAAATACCCACGTTAATTAAAGTCGAATTTTCGAAGCAAAATAAAGATTATTCATGGATCATTGATCCAAACATAAGTTATGCAATACAGAACTAAAGGTGTTGTTTTGATATCTGTCCTTTTGATAGTTTTGTTGCTTTCATCAATAGCAATGCTTATTGGAAACAATTACTTTGTTTCATTTAAAAGAGCTCAGTACAATGAATTTCAAACCATATCATTTAATATATTTAGAAATATTGAATCATTAGCACTTAAAAAAATAGATAACGAATTAAGGTTTAACTCAAAAGTTCATGCTAGAAACAATCCATTATTCTTAAATGATTTCTTTTTTGAATTAAACCAAGGATCTGTAAAAGCAAAAATAATTGATGCTGCAAATTGTTTTAATATTAATTCCCTAGTTCAACAATCAAAAAATGAATTTAATCCCAATAATCAGAATATTAAAGTATTTTTAAAATTAATGAGTCTTTATGAGGTTGAACCAAACTTAGCTGATGAAGCAGTTGATCAAATTATTGATTGGATAGATACCAACTCCAACCCAAGGGCATTTGGCTTAGAAGATTACTATTACTCAGGACCATTAAATAATCCAAAAGAATACACTGGCAGCAGAATGTTTCATGATCTTGCTGAGATTAAGAGCTTACCTGCTATTCAAAAAATAGGATGGAATTTATTTAAGGATAATTTTTGTACTTTGCCAGACAGTCGTCTAAAACTTAACATCAATTCACTTAAAAGTGCTGATTACATGTTACTGGCCTCTATATTTGCGAATATGGAATATAAAGATGCTCAATATATAATAGATAATATTCCAGATGAGGGTTTTAAAAGCATTTCAGATTTTAAACAATCTTTTCCATCATATAATTTTGATGAGGGGATTATGCATATTGATTTTTCATCTTCTATCTTTATGCTTTTTACAACTTTTACATATGATAGTTTTTCTGCAGATTCTAATAGCAGAATTTATTATGGAGCCAACAAAAATAGCTATATTATTTCAAGAACTTATAATGGTATCTAAATGAATCTTTATATTGCACATATTCTTACTTCTAATTGTGACGAAATTCATTTATATAGTGTAACCGATAAGAACGAGCCCAAAAAAATACTAAACTCAATTAAAGAGATCTTTTACATTAAAAATATAGAGCAGCTTTTAGTATTAATTCCAGCAGCAGAAGTTACCTCATATAAATTTATAAAAAATAAATCTCTTGCTGATCAAGTTAATATTGCAAACTTTATTTCTGATATTGATATAAATCTTATAGATTCAGTCTCTGATAATGAATATGTTCTTTCAGATAAGGCTGCTTATGTTGTAAATAAAAACTTTATAACCAATCTAAATGATCAATTAAGTCATCTAAATTATAAAGTTATTATAACTCCAGAATACCTTATTAATTCATCTGAGCATTATGACTCAATAACTCAAATAGAAAATACTTTTATGTTTTCATATAAAGATAAAACTGGTTTTGCTGTCTCGGATGACAATTTAAATCAATACTTAGATATCGTATCTAATGATAAACCTGACTTTAATCCTGAGATATATAGTGCTGATGAGAATCTTAATAATAAATATAAATCTTCTAAGGCAAGCAAAAAATTTGATCTACAAGATGTGAGTATAGAAAAAATAAGATCTTTACCTAATCTTTTTAAAATGAATTTAACTCTTAGTTTAATCATTAAAAAGATGAATTTTACAAAAACTCAATTGGCTGCATCAGTTTTGTCTCTTTTTTTAATTTCATTTACACCTTACTATTTAATTTACAAGAATAATTATCAATCTCAAATCTATAAAGATGCAACTTTAGATATTTTTTCTTCTATCAGCAAAGACATCAAGAGAGTGGTGGCTCCAAAAAATCAAATTGATCAGATTTTAAAAAATGCACCTAAAAAACTTCAAGCTGAAACTAAACTACCTGACTTAGAATTATTTTTCAAATACGGAGAGAATTATTTTTCAGAAATTATAATTGATGCTCAAAGCTCTAATGTAAGAATAACCATAAATGAAATGCCGTCATTGCAATTTAATATTTTAAAAAGCATTTCAGAAAAATTTAATATCAAGATCTTAGATCAAAATATTGAAATTAATAATGACAAAATTAATGGATTAATAGATTTGCAATATGAAAATAATTAATTTTTATAACGATCTTCAAGAAAGGGAGAAAAAGTTACTTTTTATATCCTTTGTTTTGATTATTTCATTAGTCTTATACTTTATTTTCTCTAGTGTTTACTCTAATTACACTAGATCATCATTGAATTTAGAAAAAGCTAAATCAGATTATGAGTACGTATTAAATAAGATCCAGAGAATTCAAGATTCATATGGTAAAAATATTTTAGATAAAAATGTTATTACTAAATTGATATCTAGTAACAATTTTGAAAATAAAGTTAACGATCTACAAATTTCATCTACTGATAAATTAATTTACGTTACTTTTACTACATCAAATATTAATGATGCTGTTTCTGTTACAGAAAAGTTAATGAATGGCTCTCTAAATCAAATAAGTAATATTAGATATCAACAATCTGATAAACAAATTAATACACAACTCATTTTTAATTAATTTCTTGAGATTGTTATTTTATTTGAATATAACTCATGAAAAGTTTTAACTGCAATCGAATCTGATACTCCCCACTTAGTTGATTTAATAGTTTTTACTTTTAAAAGTTCTGCGATTTCAATATAAATTTTTAACGCTTCATCTATAACGTCAGCTCTATCATTGGCTAGATTATATTTTTTTACTTTTTCAGCAAGGCTTAATAAGGCGAGGTCATCAGCAAATTGAATAAGATCATTAGTTGGCATCTTGTTTGATTCATAGATTTTTAAAAAAGATCTAATATTGCCTCCAAGACCAACTAAAAACTCGACTTTATTTTGCTTTTTCAACCAACTCTTTAATCTTTTCCATTCACTTAGATCATTTTTATTAAGCATTCCTCTCACAGCTCCAAGTTGGAATGATTGAATAATATGCTGATCATTTTGGTAAATATAGATTTCTGTACTTCCTCCGCCCACATCTACAAATACATTTTTATTTTTTGATTGAGCCTTGGGGTGAAGACTAATTAATTTTGCTTCTTCTAATCCTGAGATTATTCTAATCGGATGTTCAATTTTATTTTCAACGTATCTTCTAGCTTCCTCAGAGTTTTGAGTATCTCTAAAAGCACTTGTTGCAACTATTTCATACATTTTGATATTATTTTTTTCAAAATTCTTTTGATATTTTTTTAAAGTTTTTACTAATTCATTTAATTTATTTTTTTTCAGATAGCCTTCTTTAAAGACATTTGAACCCAATCTTATAGGTGATCTTATTCCTTCTATGAATTCAATTGATGTTGGAGTGGTCTTAAAAATTTTAGACTTTATGGCATTTGTGCCTATGTCAATTGA